>Ga0207420_1000054_pt1 | contig 263710 bp, 228 predicted proteins | sample ThiBio_inoc_biof_FD_183941 | JGI IMG/M metagenome (GOLD analysis project Ga0207420, IMG submission 183941) | Wastewater bioreactor microbial communities from Cape Town, South Africa - Thiocy_inoc_biof (SPAdes) | ecosystem: Engineered > Bioremediation > Thiocyanate > Unclassified | place: South...
ATTTTATCAAATAATATTATCAAAAGGCGGGTTGAAAATCAATAGCTTGTAAGCGGGATAAGATATTTACTTTGGATAATCTTTTACTTTTGATAAGGACGTTTATCACAAGTTGTGATAAGTATTCGGAGGACATTGACCTCGTACAAATTAGTTCAGGACCGATAAAGCCAATCCTTTCACGTTTGGGAGAGGTTTTGGATTTTCTGCCCGGAAAAGTTGTCAAACAAAAACGATACAACAATACCATGTTGTTTCGTATGGAATCCGAGATTCCGCCTGTTGTGCCAATCCGCTTGAAAGTTGAGATAAATTGCTTTGAGCATTTTAGTGAACTGGAATTGGTAAAAGTTCCTTTCTCTATTCAAAACAGTTGGTTTTCGGGAAATACTGAACTGACAACTTATGCCTTGGAGGAACTATTAGGGACAAAACTTCGTGCGTTGTATCAACGAAAAAAAGGACGTGATTTATTCGATTTATACAAAGCCCTAAGCATAACGGAAGTTGATCCCAAAGTAATTATTCGCTGCTACAAACGCTATATGGATTTTTCTGTTTCCAAACCCCCGACTTACAAGCAATTTATACAAAATATGGAAAGCAAGATGATTGATCCGGATTTCATGGAAGATATGGAGAATCTTATACATGCCGATGAAACTTACGATATACGAGAAGCATACGAAATTGTAAAAGAGAAAATCATTGATAGGTTAATTGAATAATAGAAATAAATGATACGCATTATGGAAACAAAAAATGAGTTTACACCCAAAAAAGCAATTCTTCCGGGCAGCGTATTAAAACTTGAATTAGGAGATAGAGGGATAAAGCAAAAGGATTTTGCCCGTGAAATTGGTTTGCCGGCATCAAATCTAAATGAATATATTCACGGAAAAAGAAGTTTTACTGCTGATTTCTCATTAAAACTTGAGCAAGCATTAAAAATACCTGCAAACATTTGGATGAATTTGCAACAGAATCACGACATCACTTTTGCTCGTAAACAGCAATTGGATATCGAGGAACAGGCGGCATTCAATGATTTAGAGGAATACGATAAGATCATCTCAATTAACGATCTTACAAAGCGATTAGGGATTACCTCTGTAAGTTGGAAGGATATTTTAGATCAATTGAATTTAATCCTTGGCCTGAAGCCGGCTGCTGAATTACAAGTGTGCGCTAATGCTCAATTCTTTAAGAAATCACCCCATCTTAAAAATGACCAAAGGATGATTTTAACCTGGACACTCTTGGCAAAAGTCGAAATAAAAAAAGTAGAAGTATCGGGTGTATTTGATGTTTCACAAAAAAAGCAAATCATCTACGAGCTGAAATCTGTGCTTCACGAAAATGTAAATACAATAAATCGGGTTCGTGATATCCTTCTGAAGAATGGTATAAAATTTTGTATTGTAGAAAAACTGGACAAAACGCCGATCGATGGTTATTCATTTTATGATGACGATATCCCATGTATTGTCGTGACAAAGAGGCGGGACAAAATTGATAATTTTGCTTTCGCTATAATGCATGAGTTAGGGTACTTATTTCTTCATTTCGGCGAAAACAGAAGCTTTGAGTTTGTTACCATTGAGGAGGATAGGAGGGTCGATAAATGTGAAAGCGAAGCGGATAAGTTTGCAAGCGACAGCCTAATTCCTGAAAATATATGGAGAAAGTCGCCTGAAGTAAGATTGAATCCTTATCAGATACAAAAAAAATATTCTGAATGGGCTGATAATTTTCAGTTAAACAAATGGATTGTATTAGGGAGAATAGGGCATGAACTTAACTTCTGGAAATTTAGGGAGGACGGTACCCGAAGGATTTTGTAAATCACCCATAGGCTACCAAAGCGTTTAACTTTACGACATTAATGTGTATTATCCGTTTAACTTGCATTAATTAAAGACTTGTTGCCGCTTGGATAAAAAAGAGAGGCTGCATCCGGATGACGCAACCTCTCCGCTTCGGGAATAGAATTAAATTTATTACTCTTTTCTGAATAAATGATGAGCGAGTTATTGTAAAAGGTGCTCTACTCTTTCCCGTTAATTGATGTAGTCTTCTTTATTGTCAATAATTTTTTCTGCAATCTTTGTTTGAGTACCAACGGCATCTGTGATATCAAGTAGATCCGGAAATCGAAATAAGAGAATTTATCTTTCGGATCTTTTCCTTTGAATAGTCTATTGTGATCAGTTTTTATTGTGCTCTCAATCACTTGTGAAAAATGTAGGTGATGAGCCCTTTATCCCTGAGCTTCTTAATGATGTAATAGTCTTTGTCGCATCTGCCGCGTCGGCCATGGGCCAGCCGGTAAACATGGATCGCCGACGTGTCATGCTCACGCGCAATGGCACGATAGATTTTCCGATTACGGGAAAGAAAATAGAATTTAAAAATAAACAACATGATTACCGTGCATAAATTATACTTTATTCACCTACATTTTTATCAAGCGGAACTATTTCTACCGGTTTGGGTTCATAATCGCCCCCTTCAACCTCCTCAATCCGGCTGATCTTCAGGTTCCCGTTATACCGGCTCCCCATTTCAATTTCCAAAGCATCGGTCACAATATCTCCCTGGACGGTGCCGGTGGATTTCAGGACGATCTCCTTGCTTTTAACATTCCCCCTGATGTGTCCGAAAAGAATGATGTAGTCGCTTTCCATATTGCCTTCCACAAAGGCTTTATCTCCCAGGATGATCCCCTGTTTCAATGAAATATTCCCTTCCACCCTGCCGTCGATACGGATCACGCTTTCGCCGTAAATATCACCTTTAAAGACAATGTCATTGCCGATGATCGTGTTAACAGGCATGGAGTCTAACCTGGAAACTCCGTTTTCCCTTTTTTTCTCTTCTTTAATCATACCTGTCCTTTTTTTCAAAATTTAAATATTTTTCAGGATTGATCTTTTTTCCGTTAACAATAATCTCATAGTGCAAATGAGGCCCCGTGCTCCTCCCGGTGTTGCCCAGCAGCCCGACTGTTTGCCCGCTGTCCACCTGTCCCCCTTTTCTCACATGTATCTGTCGGAGATGCCCGTAGAGTGTCTGCAGGTTCGGGTTGTGCTGGATGATCACGCATTGTCCGAACCCCTCCTTGTTGCCGGCAAAGGCGACCGTCCCGCTGCCGGTGCATTGGACGCTGTCCCCCACCCGCCCCCTGAAATCTATACCGGAGTGGAACTCCGTGTTCTTTCTTGTGAACGGATTCAGCCGGTACCCGTACCTTGAGGTTATTTTGCCGCCATATGGCGCGCCTATCGGCACCGAATTCAATGCTTTCTCCAACTCCAGCAGCTGTTCCCTGTAAAAATCGGTGAACTCGTTGATGTAAATGATGTCGAAACCGGCGCCTGTCCCTCCCATGTTTTTCATTTTCAACCTTTCCAGTCCCCTCTCCTCAAGAAACGAGTTGATGCGGTACATTCCGGAATCGATGGAGGCAAAGGCGGCGAGCGCCTTCTTGAGGTCGATCCGGCTCCGGATATAGTTGGCCCTCTCGAGCTTCTCCCGGTAAAACCGGCTGGTGTTCTGGTAGATCAGAAAACCGGCAACCAAAAACAAGGCGGCCACAAGCAATGTTGTGAACGTTGCGTATTTTCGCCAGTTCATGATGATGTGGGTGGGAACCTGGCGGACTTTGCTTTCCCTTTCCCTGGAATTAACAATCAGGACCGAGGTCTTGTGTCTCATTGTTATAAATTATTCTATATTATTTATCAATCTGCAGAATACTAAATATTTACAGTTTTGATCCCAACTATATTATCCATTGAGACATGGAGGTTCTACAGGAAACATCCTGTTGTAAGCAGCTTACCGGAAGAATGACACAAGCGATCAAGCCTAATATTGCTTTTCTCATGTGTGTATCTGTTTATAGACTGTTAATTGCTCATCCAGTCATACAGACTTTATTGTTCTGCTTTTAAGGGGCGGTATCCCGTACCGCCTGCTGTAGAGATTCACCAGATGCGACACGCTTTTGAAGCCGTACATTCCGGCTATTTCCGTGATGGACAGTTCCGAACTCTCCACCAACAGGCAGATCTCCTCCATTTTCCGGTCCAGCATCCACTGGTACGGTGTCTGCCTGAAATATTTCTTGAAATGGCGCGTAAAGGTTTTGATGCAATCGTATCCGCAAAGTTTCGCCAGTCCATTCATGTTCCTTGCATGCATATAGTTTTTAAACACGCTCTCCGCGAATATTTTCGATTTTGCAGCGTGCGGTATCAGTTTCACCAGCACGATCTCTTTGCCGGGGGACGGGTCCATTCTGCTCGACAATCCGTCCGAGAATGTGAACGTGCATGACGCCACATCCGTAAGCAGATATCTGCTTACTTCCTTTCCCCTGTCATTTTTCAATTGAGTGTCCTTCATACGATTCTTTGTTTAAAAGGGTTTCAATTACACGAAGTTCGTTATCAGTAATCATTTAAAAGGAAACAGCTTAACCCGTGGAACATGAACGCGTTGCTCCAGCCCATGTAAGGGATCCCGGAACTGGAATGCGCCCTTACCTGATAATAGAAATATCCATTCCTGTCCTGCATGTTCTTCAATGTCCAGCGCATCACCTTTCTAGTCAGGTGTTGCCAGTCGCCGTACTTGCCTGATTTCGACAATACCACGAACAGTTGTCCCGGGCAACGGATATCAACCGGGTAAATCCGGTCTTCGTGATATTTGGGGGTGCCATCCGCCAGGAAGCCGAGCGTTTAAAAAACGGTAATGTCCGGAACACTTTCGAGTTCAACCCGTCATAGGGCTCCCAACCGGCAAAGTCTTGGGCTTCGCAGTAATTCTTTAATCGGATAAAAGATTCAACAATCGTCATCTGTAATTTTTACAACTTGTCTTGTTTAGCTATATCTGTGATTTATGAGTTATCAAATTCATATTTAGAGACATGCATTTCACTATAAATTACCCCGATAAGAAAACCTGCCGAAAAAATTCAAACAACCAAGCAAAATTTGCCTTACTGTTACGCGCCTGCTTACGCCTGTCAAGCCCATTTGGAAAGTGGTCAGCAACCTAAAGTCCGGAACAATTACAAAGAATGTCAAAGAGCATAAGGAGATGTCCATTCGCATACGTCATCCCTGATGAGGGACTTGCCTCAACTATTTATCCTTTACCTCCACGCGGCGCGCCTTGATGGTAAGTGCTTCCTGCCCCGAGGTTTTGGGGTCTTTTCCTGCACCCGAGGTAGAAAGCCTTGCAGCGTTGATCCCTTCGCCCACGAGGTACTTCTTCACTGCTTCGGCCCTTCTGAGTGAAAGCCCGTCGTTATAGGCGTTGGATCCTGTGTGGTCTGTGTAACCGGTGATGACCACATCGGTATCGCTGAATTCTTTCAGTACGGATACGATAGTGTTCAGTTCATTCGCGTACTTCCGGGTATCCACCTTGTCGCTGTCGAATGCAAAGTGTACCGGTGGCAGTGCGGGGAATTCCTTCACCACGGGTGCCGGCGCCGGTTTGGGTTCCGGTTTGGGTTCCGGTTTAGGTTCCGGTTTGGGTGCGGGTGCCGGTTGCGGTTCGTAATAAACCGGTTCCGTCCTCTTGTAGGTCTTGCCTAGGTTGATCTTGATCCCTGCCAGTGCATTGAACTGCCAGTCGGGGTTGTCTGCCCTCTTCGAGTTGAAATGATCGTCCAGCAGCGTGGCGTTCCCTTCCAGTGTAAGAGCCACAGCATCGCTCAGGCGGAAATTAAATCCCAATCCGAATCGTCCGCCCAAGAAGCCTTTGCTATCCTTCCAGAGGTATTCCAGGTCGTATGTCCCGGTGTTGAGGGCGTTGGCCTTGTCGTTCTCAAAACCGTAGGCATAGGCTCCCCCTCCAAAGAGATAGGGATTTACCACCCTGTCGGGATTAAATCCTGCGAACAGCGATGCCAGGTCCAATACCAGGTCCAGGTTTCCCTGTACGAATTTGAAATCGTACACTTGGGCGGGGGTCACCCAGCCTCCTTTTCCTTGCCATCCCGAGGCGCCGAGGCGCATCCCGAACGCGGGGCTGAAGTTGTACCCTAAGTTCAGCGCCGCTGCCGGCGATAATAGGTCTAAAAATTTAGCTTCCCCCAGCGTATGGGCAACTCCGCCCTGTAATTGCAGGTAAGCATGCGGTTTGAAAACCGTTTTACCCTCTTCCTTTATTTCTCTTATTTCTCTCTCTTGCGCCGTGGCGAACACGGGGATGAGGGTTAGAGCAAGCAAATAAATAAATAATCGTTTCATACGTAAAATTATTGATTTTCACCAAAGTCAGGTTTTTGATGTATCCGGCATACCAAAAATCTTATCAATGATTTTGAATTGTTAAACCGTCTTTAACTAAAACAGAAAATTGGAAAAAAGGCGTCCACGTCAGTGGACGCCTTTAATTCAATTAAAGCAATGTGCTTATTGTCCAACCGGATTCACTTTGATAGTTAATACAGAAGAGGTTGTTCCCCAACCGTATGTAACGGTAACCGGAATATAAATTTCGTAAGCATATCCTATAGGAGTACCTACGTTCACATACTTCACGGTGTTACCCACCTGCTCCAGCGTAACTTGAGAAGGAAGCGTATAGCCGTTGTATTTCAGGTTGGTGGTTACGTGAGCGAAGTCAGCCGTGATAGCACTGAACCGGCCGTAGTAGAACCAGTATTGTCCCAGATCCAATTGAGGTATTGTCCAGCTAAAGGTAGTCCATTCCCAGTCACCCACTATCTGGCCGTTTGAAGTGCCCGGATATGTCGGCATTGGGGTGGGGACGTGCGGTTTTACCTTAAACGTACCGTTAACCCATTCGTATTCGGCGGGTACATAGGTGATACTCTTTACGTAGGTGTATTCAACCAACTGCCCGGAAGCAACTTGTACCGGTGTATAAGTAGTGGTTCCCACTTGTACAACTCGATATTCGGTGTTACTGTTATTATTAAATGTATTTGCCAATGCAACCCGTTTGCTTTCCAAATAAATATCTACCTCTGCATGGGTTGACATCGGTGCTGCTGTGGAGTAAGTTACTGGAGATTGATAATCAGACCATGAACTCCAACCGTGTCCAGTATTCTGCCTTCTTTGGACTTGGTATGTTGCTGAACCGTTATACATTTCGATAGGTGTACTTCCAACAGTAAACGAAACGGTACCGTATTCAACATTCAAGCTGGCAGGCGAGATTTGTACATAGTGTCCATCCACCCATTCGTATTCAGGCGTATAAGCATATTTCCAGTAAGAACGGCTTCTTTCAACCAAAGTCCATTCTGGGGATATAATGGCTTCACCTCTCCAGTCGGTAAGGATACCGTTCCATTGGAAGTCGGCTACATCACCACCGGTTTTCGCGTCAACCACGGTCACGCCGCTCGGCATGTTGAGGTTCACCGGACGGATAAAGTTCACCAAGAATTCATTGACGGTTACTTCATCGCCGTTCTCTAACACGTAAATATGAGCGATCATCGCCTGTAATCCAAGCGGGCTGTTAAGCGCTGCCTTCACTGCGGCGTCGGTCTTGTCGAGCGTGATATTGTTTCCAACTATTTTAACCCCTGGCATTACCGGAGTTGTTACCACACCATTGGCGGTAGTCCGGATCACTTTGAAGTAGCTTGTAACGCAAGCGGCAGATGTATTGGTTACATTGTACCTGGTGTATGCCTGCGGCAGGGAAGTCTCGAATTGGCATTCCCTGGCCGGAGATTGTTTATCTGCCGGTACAAGTACATTCACCTTATAAGCAACGTAATCTTCCCCGTTTTTCTGCCAGTAGATATCGTTTTCTACTTTATCCAGCGAGAATGCCGGTAATTTCACGTTCACGGTGAACTGGAAGGTTACCTTGGCGGGGAATTCGGAAGAAGCCAGTTTATTTCTTACCGTTACGCTACCCACCAACGTGGCCCCACCTGCTCCTATCAAGCCGATTTGGTCGTGCTTAAATGTCCAAACGATCTTCTTGGTGGCAGTTCCGGTTCCACCATCGCCGTCCACGATTACAGGAGCGTTTTCAAAGCCGGTTACAACTACGTTGTTCTTTTTCACTACACTGTTGTCCAATTCATACATGTTCCAGAACTCTTCGTGGCTCAAGCTGGTTTGTCCCTGAGTATTGGTGATTACGCGGTACACGTTTTCACGGATGTACTGTTCGCTGAGTTCGTAGCTTTCTTGCGTGTTGTTGCACTTGAATTCAAGGTTGTGAACTGTTCCAACGGTAATGTCGTCGCTCTTCTTCACGCCGATTTTCACTTTCACGAACGCGCGGCGTACAACGTTGCCGGCTTCGTCCACTAATTCCACTTTCAGGATAGGAGTGCGTCCGATAGCTTCTTTGCTGAAATCTTCAGCTTTGAAGGTGCCTGCATTCCCATCGACAAGTTGAATCCATGTCTGTTGGTTGGTAGTTGTGCCTCCGGTAGTGATATTGTATGGGCTTGCAGCAACCGAGAATCTATACGACAGCTTGTAAGCTTCGATATCAAATGCGGCATGGGGATCACCGTTGTTGATGCAAGTGGCTACTTTTGACTTCAGGTCGTAGATCTTGTCGTAGGTCATGTCTTCGTACCAGATCTTTCCTGTTACGGCTGCAGCGAAAGTTGTCGGGTAGTGTGCGTCGTTACCACCGCTGATTAACGTGGCTTTATCGGAAATGCGTACTTTATCGGCATCTAATATATTGTCCCAAACAAGTTCCTGCTTGGCGGCTATTACAACGCCGGTTTCGCCCGCGTCAACAGCCTCGCCTTTCAACGTTGCTTCCAGCGCAATGAAGTTGCCTTTTCCCTCGGCGGGTTGAGTAGAATGGGCATTCAGGCGGCGCAGTTTGAAGTTCACAGTTCCTTCGGCCGCATTCCTAACGGGGGCACCCTCAATTTGTACCCAATTGCTGCCGGCTGCACGAGTACCGGGGAGTATTGTAGCCGTACGATCAACATAGTTGTAATCGGCATTTGCCAGATTGAAACTTCTTGGGTTGAATTTGTAGCTTGCCTCTGCCAGTGCTGCGGTAGATAAGGTATATACTGTTGGAATCCCGGCGTTTTCATCTGCAACCATTGGGGCATATTGCAAAGAGTTGAATATGATCGCTTCGATGCCGCCTACATAAGCATTTGATGCAAGGGTTATGGAAGTCAGCCGGTTTACTACCAATGTATGCAGGCTTAATAGATTAGCCTCGATGCTGCGGATGTTATCGTTGATTTGCACGATGTCTCCCTGAATATCTCCTATATCTCCTTTGATAGCATCCAGTTCTCTTTTCATCTCTTTTTTCAGATCTTCAATGCTTTGATTGGTAGCATCCAGGTCTTCTATCAATTTTGCAATGGCGTCACTATTTTCGCCAATCAGACCAAGAAGTTCTGCTTTATCGCTCGTCAGTTGTGCCCACAAGTCGGCGATCTCTTTCTGAGCGTCTTTGATGTCTTTCTGGGCTGCTTCGATGGCTTCTTTGTTATTGTCGGCCAATTCGCGAGTAGCTTCGGCATACAATTTCAGAGCATCCAGTTGAATCTGGAGATCCTGGTCGGCCTTGATTAAAAGAGTGATAGCTTCATTCGCGTCCTTAATATCTTTGGCGTTCTGGATTACTCTTCCATCGATACCTGCTACTACATCTCCCAGTTCACTTAAACCCTCATCGATCCCTTCTATTTTGGCGTTTAATACCAATAATGCGGCATCGAATTTAGATTGATCGACTTTTTTACCCAGCTCGCTTACCATGAATGTCTTCAGGGCGTCAACTTGAGCCGTGGCATCAGCGATCGCGTCCAACTTGGCTTGTGCGGCAGCTGCGATAGCTTCCTGCGCTTTAACTTTAGCTGCATCGGCAACAGTTTTAGCCTCTGCGGCAGCTGTCTTAGCTGCGTCAGCAGTAGTTTGGGCTGTAGTGGCAGCAGTTTGCAATGTAGCCAACTGAGTCTGCAAAGCGGTGATGGCGCTTCCGTTTTTGTCAACCTGGTTTTGCAGACCGTTGATGTCATCATTATAGTCTTTACACGACGTAACTGTGACAAATGCAGCAATTACCGCAAAGACAAAAAACTTAAATAAATAACTTTTTTTCATACAATAAAAATTTAATAATAAAAATGAATTAAAATATTACACTAATTGGTGTTTCTATATTTTAGGATCAGAAACTGACTTTCTTTTTTCTTTTCTTCTGAAGAAACAATTTCATCAGCGAAGGGCGGTTCAGATTCAACGATGGGCTGTTGCTGAACAGGCCGGCTAGCGAATCTTCTTTTTGAAATTCCGTTTCCACCTCTCTCTTCTTCAGCCTCAAAAGAGAGGCATAATGGGGAATATAGGATACCTCAACCATCCCCAGTTCAATCATATCGTCCGTACTGGCGAAGTTCATGCATACCTTCAGCAGGATACTGTTCTCCACCATTACGCGGCAGGGCGAACTGATGACGCAGGTATCGGGAACGGTTTCCTCAATGATCTCGTTGTGCACCACCATGGCGAAAATTGGCTCCCGCTGTTCTATTAACCGGATAAGCATTATATGGCTCTGCAGGCCAATTCTGTGGTGGGCTATCTTGATATTGGTGATGAGGCTGCCCCGGCTGACGGGCAACATCATGTAGATCCATTTGGCATCTCCGGGCTCGCTCACCGTGACCTGCAATCCCGGGTGGAATACATAAGGATAGTCGATCTTAATGGAGGGATCGCCTGTTACAAAACCCAATGAATGGAGCATCAGTGATTCTCCCTTGGATAAAAGTTTCCTCGAAATATGTTCGTAATTGTTATCCATCGGATAAATGATTATTCTACTTCTTCGAAATTGATCTTTTGCAATGTTTTCTTCAACTCGGGCGAAGGAGTGAAGACTACCTTCATGTTCGTTATGTTGTCGGAAGTGAATTCTTCCGGATCTTCCGCCCCTTCACTCGAAAGGGAGAGGCGCAACGTACCAAAATTGTTCAGGTTTACGCTGTATCCCTCAATCAAATAGCGGGGAATTTCATCCACCATATTCTCGATTACATTCATCACCGCGCCCCGCGCGAGGAACGATTTGCCCGCGATGCCCTTGCTCAGCTGATAATTGTTTATCGTGCCTGCTTTTACAGGACTGGCATACCACTTCCGTTCTGTGCCGGGTTTAAGCGGATTGGCTTTCTGTATTAGTTTATACTTCATAGATTTGTATTTAATTGTTTTTCGATATAATCCATACACTAAATAAGTCAGACATCTGATGATATTGCTTGCTCGCTGTAAAAGATTGAATATGACCCCTGTTTTGCTGTTGATTCCATTTTTGTTACGCTTGGAGCAATTTTTTTGTCCGTTTGTCGGTAATCTTCCGACCGCTTAGCGATTTTTTTTGTTTTTCCGTTTTTATCGGCTCTGAACGTTTGCAAATATTGGGATGTCCTTTTAACCGCCATTTATTTTCGATGGCAAACTTACGCTTTTCCCTAACCCCCAGTTAGGATTTATTTTGTTAAATATAGGATAAAACAGGCTTTAACATTTATGCCGATTAGTATTATCTGCGCATGTATTAAGATTAAATAGTTGGTATAGATGTAGATATGTGTGCTAGTTTGTTTTTTACCCGATTTTGTTTTTTTTAGGATTAGAATAACGGTTTTATCTCTTTTTGATAATGCGTATTTATGATGCTCAGGTTTCTAAATTTGAGGTAAGCGTTTAAATTGGGTAGGGGTCACTCCGGTATGTTTTTTAAATATTCGGGAGAAATAATTCACATCATAGATGCCGCATTCGGTGGACACTTCTCCGATGGTCTTGTTTTGTGAGGTAAAGATCTTTTTTGCATGCCGGAGTTTTACTTGCAGGATATAGGTGGAAGAGGGGTATCCCGTGATGGTATTCAGTCTTTTATTCAGTTGCGACACGCTGATGGCCAGTTCTGCAGCCAGTTTCCCGGCAGTGAAGTCGGGGTTTTTCATCTCACGGTAAATAATGTCGGTCACACGGCGCAAGAAGTCTGTGTTCATATTGTCGTCTAAATTTTCTTTTTCTTCTTTCAACACGGTTCTGCCGTATTTCTCTTTCAACAGTAGGCGTATCCCCAGTAAATTTTCCACACGTATCTGTAGCTCTTCCGGGTAAAAAGGCTTGCGGATATAACAGTCGGCCCCGCTCCTTAAGCCTTCAATCAGGTCGGCTTCCTCGTTTTTTGCAGAGACAATGACAATGGGAATGTGGTTGAGCAGCGGGGAGGCTTTCATCTCCCTGCACAATTCGAGGCCGCTTTTTTTGGGCATGATCACATCGGTGATTACGATATCGGGAAGTTGTTTGTTGACCATATCCCATGCTTTCTCCCCGTTGGGAGCATACAGTATATTGTACTGCTCCTCGTGGAAGATGGATCGTATGTAAAGGAAGATGTCTTTATTATCTTCCACCAGCAGGATGGTGATACGCGGGTCGTTCCCGCCGGAGCCGGGCGGGGCAACCTCATTGGCTTTCGGCAGTAGCGGAGCTCTCGGTACGGGGTGTGGAACGCTCTTTTCGGGTATCCAACGGGGATAAAGCTGTTTTTCGTTTCTCCGGAAAGGCAGTTCTACTGTGAAGACGGTTCCTTTTCCCACTTCGCTTTCCACGCGGATGGTTCCCCCCAGGCCTTCCGTGACCTGCTTGACGATCGCAAGCCCGATCCCGTTGCCAGTGTACGCCTCTGCATCGTTGTGCGGATCCTTGTAAAACAGATCGAAGATATGGGGGAGCGCCTCCTCGCTGATCCCTCTCCCTTGGTCCATCACTTTGATGGTCATCTTTTGCCGCTCTTTTTGGTCCCTTTCCATAATAAGGTTGATGCGGGAGCCTTCGTCGCTGTACTTGACGGCGTTGGAAAGGAGGTTGTAGAGTATCTTGTTAAGGTAATCGGGTACGAAATCGATTTCGACTTCCGTGTCATCGCTGAAAAAATACAACTCCACTCCCTTCTGCCGGGCATAGATGCGGAAGGTCTCCGACATCATTTCCACAAAAGCGACTATATTGCCGGTTTTCCATTCCACGACTTTATCGGACGTTTGCAGGCTGGCAATATCGAGTAACTGGTTGACTAATTTGGTGAGGTTGCTTCCCTGCCGCTCAATGGCATTGAGGTAAGTGGCTAAGTTGCCTTCGGACAGGTTCTTTTGTTCCCGGAGTTGTTTGCTTAATCCGAGGATGACGGTGAGCGAAGCGCGGAACTCATGGATGATCTTCGCAAAAACGTCGCTGAGGAACTGCTTTTCCTGTTGCAGCATACGGTTGTTTTTTATCCGTTCGATGATAGAGAATAACAATGCTGACAAACCGAACAGGGATAGGATCGTTCCGATATAAACAGGACCTCCGGACAGGAACAGAATGTCCTGTGAGAAGCTGGCTAGATATAGGTGGTGCGGGTTCATGTGAATTTTTAAACTCCTGAATTACGCTTGGTATTTTCAGTATAAAAACGCAATTTAATACTTTTCTTTCAATGTGATGGCGTTTTTTTTTATTTAAAATTTTGGATAAAACGGTGACAGGTGAGGAGTATGATTATTTATTTATTTTTAACTCAAACCCTGAAAAAAAGTGATGGGACTATGCGGTGCCGGATGTGTTATAAAACCATCAGTCCTTCCTCACAAACAGTGATTTTTTCCAATCCGCCGTTGCGGACGATATAGGTGTTTTCTATTCCCACGGCACCGATCCCGGGGAGCACGAATTTAGGTTCAATGGCAATGGCCATTCCCGATTGAAGGATCTCTTTAGAGCGGGGGGCAAGTACCGGCGGCTCGTTTATTTCCAATCCTACTCCGTGCCCTACGAATTTAGCCTGCTGTTCCGTCCCCATGAAATAATCCGCGAGACCGTTTCTCCTTACCATCTCTTCTGCCAGGAAGTAGAGATCGGCACAAGGCGTCCCGGATTTGACGGTTGCGGAAATGGCCTCGCAAATATCGATAGAAACCCGATGGGCTTTGTGTGCGATTTCGGGAACTGTACCGAGGGCAAAGGAGCGTGTCATGTCGCTCATCCACGGGCGGTAGTTGCCCGCCATATCTACCATTAACGTAGTTCCCGGAATAAGTTTCGTACCATTCGCGCCAATCGGCAGCAAAGGAGATAATCCCTGCCCGCCGAGTGCGAAATCGAAAGGTGAAGCAGCTTGTGCATTATCCCCGGCAAGAACGCTGCCCATAAAAATATCCATGTTCTCCCCGAAAGTCCGGAAAATACCTGCCGAGCCGGCTAAGCGCATTTCCCTTTCCAGTTCGGCCTGAAATTCGATATCGGTCATCCCGGCGCGATAAATGCTTGGGATCTGTTCGTAAACCCGTGCGTGAATGTTGGCGCACTCGCGCATTTGAGTGAGTTCGTACTCCGATTTTACGCTGCGGATACGGCGCATCTCTCCCGAAACATTCATCAATTCAGGCATTCCGAGGGCTGTTTGAAGCCTGGATACGGTTGAGAACGACAAAATATCGTTTTCCATCATCAGTTTCTTGGGTAATGCTATTTTTCGTTGATGCAGAAGGTCGGAAATTTGTTCCGGTTTGCGGATATAGGTCACATTCCCGCCTTCAATGCCGTTAGGACGTTTTATGAATAAAACAGGATCGCCTTCGGGTTGGATAAAAAGGTACCCGTCAAAAATAAAACCGAGCAGATAAAATTGATTTACCGACGAGGAGATGATGCATGCATCAGCTTGTGATTCTATAATAATTTGTTGGGTTCTGGCTACTCTTTGGCTTGTTTCTTCCTTAACATTCATAAAACAACTCTTTTTGGGTTTTCAAATATAGTCAGAAACTGTTTAAATTTCTTACGAAAAAAGTAAATAAAAAATCTTTGCCTTCAAAAAGTTTCTTTTTTGTATTCTTCTTCCTTTTATTTGGCTCAAATAGCCCGCTATTATCGCCAAAACAAGAAAGAACTCTCCTGAAAAATAATTCTTTTTGAATAGCAAGACAAATTTAAACAGTCTCTCAATTTTTTAAAAAAACTTAATCTTATTCCCGGAAATGTTAGGTTTCATAAATGCATACGGAAGCAGACATCAAATGAAAAATAAAAACCCTATCTTTACGATTCAATTATTACTCAAGTGAACGGAAGAATATTGATAGTTGAAGACGATATCTCTTTTGGAACGATGCTTCAAAAGTGGTTCGAGAAGAATGGGTTCTCTGCAAAATGGTGTGTGGGAATGTTATCGGCTCAGGAATCTCTTTCCGATTCAACGTACGACGTTATCTTGTCTGATTTGCGCTTGCCCGACGGTGACGGTATTATGCTCCTCTCCTGGATGAACGAAAGGCAACTGTCTGTTCCGGTCATCATCATGACCGGATATGGTGAAATACAAACAGCGGTATCAGCCATAAAATCGGGCGCTTTTGATTTCCTGGAAAAACCCATAAATCCTTCCATCCTTGCACAAAAGATTGAGGCGGCTTTCGCTGACAGGCAGGAGAAGAAAGATAATAAGAAGAAAGAGAAGAAAAGAAGTATGGTGGAGGGATGCAGCCCGCTTTCAACCCGCATGTATTCTTTCATAAATACCGTCGCACCTACATCAATGGCTGTGATGATCATTGGAGAAAGCGGAACAGGAAAAGAACATGCGGCGCGAATGATCCACGAACGAAGCCCGCGTGCCGATGGGCCTTTTATTGCCGTTGACTGCGGCAGCTTGTCCATCGAGCTGGCGCCGAGCGAACTTTTCGGGCACAAAAAAGGATCTTTTACCTCTGCTATTGAAGATAAAACCGGCTTTTTTACGGAAGCAAACGGCGGGACATTGTTTCTGGATGAGGTGGGAAACTTACCCTACGGCGTACAGATGCAACTGCTCAGGGCCTTGCAGGAGAAAAAAATCAGGCCGGTAGGAGCCACCACCGATCTGGATGTGGATGTGCGAATTGTTACGGCCACCAACGAAGATCTTGAGAAAGCTATTGCCGCTGGGAACTTCAGGGAAGACCTGTTTCATCGGCTCAATGAGTTTATAATCGAGGTCCCGCCATTGAGGAGCTGCAAAGACGATATTCCGCTGTACGCTGAACATTTTGTTACAGAAGCAAATGCGGAACTGGATAAAAAAATTAAGTTCATCTCGGGCAAAGTCTTATCTCGGTTGGAGAACTACTCCTGGCCGGGTAACTTAAGGGAGCTGCGGAATATCATCCGCCGTTCCGTGCTCTTTTCTACCGGCGATACCATTACATTGGAAAGTTTGCCGTTTTTATCGGAAAAGCATGTTGAATCGGATAAAGAGGTGGATGTCTCTTTGAACGTTTCGCCCGAGGAAGAAAAAGAAAAAATACTACGGGCTCTTGAAAAAACCAAAGGGAACAAATCCAGGGCAGCCGTTTTATTGCGTATAGACCGGAAAACATTATACAACAAAATTCGCAAATACGGTATCGGCAAACTCCCTTATCTGCCGGATACTCGACAATAGATCTTCTTTCCAGGCGGGATAGGCCGTTTCATCCTCTCCCCTGAGCGAGTCCATTTTTATAAGGACATCACACAGATGCCGTGCGCCAATCTGATTTATAAACGGATGAATCTTGTGGCACAATTGTTGTGCCCCCCGGAAATCGGATACGTTGATCAGTTCCGTCAGTGATTCGGTGTCCTTATAAACGGTGGTAACAAAAGTGGATAAGATCTTTTTGATGGTTTCAGTGTCATCCCCGAATAAAGAGACAAGTTGCGGAAGTGTCTCATCAAGAGACGAAGGCCTCTTTAAGGAGAGGATATCGATAAGCCGGCTCATTTGAATAGGCTTTGGTATAAATCCGCTAAACCCCTCCGATATTGCTTTTTCTGTGTTGTAATCGTCGTAGGCCGTCATGAGCCAAACGGGTATGTCGGAGTTGATTTTTCGGATTTCGCGCAGGATATCATTTCCGGTGATATCGAGCATTTGCATATCCGTGAATACAATGTCGAATAGCGATACGTGATTTATAAAGCCTTTCACATCCCGGGCGTTGTTGCATATTTTTACCTTAAGCCCATTTTGCAGGAGAAATTCTTTTATCAGGTTTCCCAAGGCCATATCGTCTTCGAAAACGAGTATTTTACTATAAGGGTTATCATTGCCCCGGATGTCGTTTTTACTTTCGTTCGGCGCTTTTTCTACGGGATGCAGGGGCAGTTCCAGGGTAACACGGGTGCCTTCATCTTTCTTCGATTGAATTTTTATTTCACCTTTCAGCGAATGGACAAGCCCTTGTGTGACGTACATCCCGAAGCCGCTCCCTTCCGCTTTTAGCGGGTTGCTTATACGGGAAAAAGGCTTGAATACTTCTTGAATTTCACTTTCGTGCATGCCAATCCCCGTGTCGATGATGGTGAAAATCAGGTTCTTTTCGTAACTTAACCGAACATCGATCCTCCCTTTAATGGTATATTTTACCGCATTGGATATAACATTTATCAGTATTTGTTTGAGGACCGTGTGGTCCGTTTCAACGTAAAAAGGAGACCCCACCAGGTTTTCGAATTCAATATCCGGTTTTTCACCTTCGGTAAGCGGCTTAAACATGCGGATAATCTCGTCCATCAATTCTATTAAATTGAACCGGCTGTTATGCAGTTCTCCCGAATTCCGTTCTAACCGGGAGAATTCAAGTAAATTGGCGAGCATGCTCAAGATGTGTTTTCCCGAGTTTTGAGCCGATTGCAATTGTCGTTTTTTACTTTCCGAAATCTTTTCTCCTTGCCACATTTCCATGTAGCCCATCATGGAACTGAGTGGCGTTTTGATATCGTGTGAAACGGATAGAAGTAACTTATGACGGCTTTCCATCAACGATTCGGTAAGTTGCTTTTCCTTTGCCAGATCGAGCCGGGCTTTTTGTCCCTTTTTAAGGTCGTCGATGATGAGAAAAATAATAATAAGGATCAAAACCAACGAAAGTGTGCCCACAACAACTGCAAACATAAAGATCCTGCTCGTGAGCAATTCGCTGCTTTGGATGCCCTGGCGTGTGATTCGCGTGGTCTCGTTATAAAATTTGGTCAGCAAATGAGATATTTGCAGGGAAATATTTTGCTCGGCGAAGATAAACTCCTGCACTTGTCTTTCGATTCCCGACAGTTGAATTGAATATGTTTTTGAAGCAACCTGTGTTGTGTTTTTCAAATCGGCGTAAACACCGGTATCTATTCTGGAGGTGAGCCGTGTTTCCTGCTCCACCCGGCTAACGCTGATAATGGTATCGGGAGCCCGGCGGGGGTTGAATAAATTTCCTAATCGGTCCCAAAATCCTTTTTTATCCTTTACAACTGTTGTGGTGTCTTTGTTTGTTGTAACCAGTACGGAGTCCTGAACAAACTCATCATACGTTTCTATTTTTTTATCGAGTTCATTTAAAGGGCTTTGTGAACGGAACAGGGCGATAAGTTGGTTGACAATCTTGTTCTTTTCGTGCAACAGGGAGTCTATGCTTCCCAGGTAAACATCCTGATCCCTTTGCGATGCCAATTGTTTTATTCCGATTATCTGGTCGGAAATACTTGCCGTAAGGGAATCGTATCTCAGTTGAAATTTTTTTTGTGGATTTACCAAATAGGCGTTTAATGCTTCTTGTGCTTCCTGAACAGAAAGTATCAGTTGGTTACTTAGAGATAAAACTTCGTAAGAGCCGGAAATTTCCTCTTTTTGAGTATCGACATACTTCTTTAAGTTGTAGGAGTAAATGAATATTCCTGCAATATATAGAATGATAATGAGAAACAGTAAACCTATTTTCACCCTTATCCGATGCTCGAAAGAATGATCTGATTCCATCCGCATTGTCTGCTTTTTTATTCAAAATTACAACTATTTTTTGTTTTGACGATACTGTTGCATATACGTATCCAACTAAATCGTTGTCTGACGATATTTTGCGACTCATCCTGGTCCGTTGTTCATCGCGAGCTGGGTCCCCGCAAAATAGCTAAAAGGCCTCCCCGCTTTAGTTGTATACATTATTCAAGATTCAAGGATTTTTGCGTTGCGCCGGATTGTGGAATTTCATCGGGAGAATGTGGAGCTTTTCTACATTTCCACATCCGTTCTACAGTTTTTTAAGTTTGGCATTTTCTTTTTATGTTTATATAATGATTTGTATTATAGTTGTTTGTGTGAAATATGTGTGTCGGGAAGATTTTTTTGTACGGTATTTGATTATCTTTTTGTGTGCATGTGTACGTTTAATTAAACAAGAAAAATTATTTAGTAAGAATTTTAAAAATTAATCATTATGAAAAAAGTTATTTTATCCATTGCGTTTGTAGCAGCAGGTCTCTTTACGCTGTCCACTATTCAGGCAGCAAACACAACAAACGGACAGCCCGGCATAGAAGTTACCTCTAACGATGACGGTTTTGTGGATGTTAAATTCGATGCTTTGAACGAGAAAGTACAGGCTTCCATCAACGCTTTAAAAGAGACGTGTGAGGTTGATACTATCATGTACAACGCGGAAAAACAAATCACGAAAGTGGAAGTGACCATCAAAGAGGATCAGTCCAAAAAGACCATTTATCTTGACAACGAAGGAGTAGAAACCACTTGGGAACAGCCGGCGGGAGACGTTGTGAAAGAGAAGGAGACTGAAGGAGTTTTATAGTACGCGCAAACAATCTTGCTTCACTACACTAACGATACTACCCACCGCTTTTAAAGGGGTGGGTAGTTTGTTTTTTGCGTCCAGATTTCCCAGGCGGCCAATGCCTGCAATTCTAACATTTCGGCGCCGTTTTTTACCGTTGCACCCTGCGCTTTTCCTTTTTTCAGAAAAAGTGTTTCGGCGGGATTATATACTAAATCGTAGAGCAGGTGCCCGCGCGTGAGAAACCGGTAGGGGATATCGGGACATTCGTCTGTTTTGGGGAAGGTGCCGAGGGGTGAGCAGTTTACAATGATTTTATATTCGTGTAAAATATCCTTGTCTATTTCATTGTAAGAAAATCTGTCGTTCGCGCCCGTCCGGGAGACATACTTCCACCCGATACCCATATCTTCAAATGCCTGGCAAACGGCTTTCGACGCGCCCCCCGTACCCAATATCAATGCCCTTTGGTGAAGCCCAGGACGAATGAGCGGTTCGATCGAACTCCTGAAGCCCGCATAATCGGTATTGTATCCGGTGAGGTGATATTCATGTTCAATCTTTATCGTATTTACAGCACCGATTTTTTGAGCCTCGGGGGTGATCTCGTTTAAAAAAGGAATAACCTGTTCTTTATAAGGAATGGTTACGTTCAGTCCGCGCAAATTTGGGTTGAAAAGGATCACTTCACGAATTTGCAGTATGTCTTCGATTTCGAAGTTCAGATACTCTGCATCAATACCTTCCCGAGCGAATTTTTCGGTGAAAAACTTCGATGAGAAAGAGTGTTGTAGCGGAAAACCGATTAAGCCGTAGGTGCGCATTCCTTTATTTTTCAGCCATATATAACGTTGTAACTCCCAACGTAAATCGCCTCAGCCGAATATTCCGGAACCCGTTTTTTTTCAGGATCAACATCATCTCCCTTCCCTGCGGAAAGGCGGCGATGGATTCGGGTAAATATTCGTAGGCGCGCTGTTCGGTTGCCATGGTGTTCGACAAAACGGGCATCACGTATTTTGTGTAAAACGAATAGAGTTCTTTCATCGGTGTTGCTTCGGGAGTGGTTAACTCGATGAAAAGGAACATGCCGCCGGGTTTGAGCACGCGCAACACTTCGCCGAAACTCTTATCAATATTTTCAAAATTCCGGATACCGAAAGCGGCAGTAACGGCATCAAATGTTTCGTCGGGGAAAGAAAGCGCTGAAGAGTCCTGCCGTTCAAACGTGATGATGCGCTCCAGCCCTTTTCGTTTCACTTTGTCCCTGCCTACCGCCATCATCCCTTCGGAAATGTCGATGCCTATAATGCGTTTGGGGTGAAGGATTTTCTGCGCCAGAATAGCAAGGTCGCCTGTTCCGGTAGCCATGTCGAGAATATATTCGGGACAGTACGGTTTTAACGCCTTTATCGATTCTTTACGCCAGTAATCGTCTATTCCCAACGAAAGCAGTCCGTTGAGCCTGTCGTAGTTAGGTGCAATTTCGTTGAACATCGCTTCCACCTGCTCCTTTTTAGGTGCGTCTGTTTCGTAAGGACGAACTTTTTCTACGTTGTAGGTCATAATGTTTTTAAATATTCTAATATATTCCGTTCAATACGTGCTTCCAGGTCATTGGCATCGGCTTTGACGAATTTTTCGCCCGTTATTTTTTCGTACAACTCAATGTACCTGTCCGATACGCTGTTGCAATAGGCCGGAGTCATTTCGGGGACTTCTTCTCCTGCACGGCCTTGGAATCCATTATCCATCAGCCATTTTCTAACGAATTCTTTCGAGAGCTGCCTTTGTTCTTCGCCTTTTTCGAAACGTTCTTTGTAGCCTTCGTTGTAGAAATACCGGGATGAGTCGGGCGTATGGATCTCATCGATAAGGTAGATCTTGCCGTCTTTTTTACCGAACTCGTATTTGGTATCTACCAAAATCAGTCCTTTCTCGGCAGCCATCTCTGTCCCGCGCCGAAAGAGGGCGTAAGTATATTTTTCCAACTGTTCGTACTCTTCTTTGCCAACCAAGCCCTGTTGGATGATCTCTTCGCGTGAAATGTTCTCGTCGTGGCCTTCGTCGGCTTTCGTGGTGGGCGTGATAAGCGGTGTTTCGAACTTTTGGTTTTCGCGCATACCTTCGGGCAGCGGCAATCCGCACAGCGTGCGGGACCCTTTTTTGTATTCGCGCCATGCGCTTCCGGTGAGGTAGCCGCGGATAACCATTTCCACCTTGAACGGTTCGCATCGTACGCCAACGGTAACCATCGGGTCGGGCGACGCCTTTTTCCAGTTGGGGACGATATCGGCGGTCGCATCGAGAAATTTAGATGCAATCTGGTTGAGAACCTGCCCTTTGTATGGAATTCCTTCGGGCAATATGACGTCGAATGCCGAGATCCGGTCAGTGGCAATCATTACCAGCGTCTCATTGCCTATGCTGTACACATCGCGTACTTTCCCGTGATAAACGTGAGTTTGTCCGGGAAAATTGTAATCTGTCCTTGTCAATACATCCATATTAATTGATTTAAAAAAAATACTCTTCACTCTTCACTCTTCACTCTTCACTTTTCACTCCTTTTCATACGCCTCCACAATCCGCTGTACCAGCTTGTGGCGAACGATATCTTTTTTGTTGAACTCCACCGTGGATATCCCTTTTATACTTTTCAGAAGGTTCATCGAATGAATGAGTCCCGATTGCTGGGATGCCGGCAAATCGATTTGCGTGATGTCTCCCGTAACAATCATTTTCCCGTTCAGCCCCAACCGGGTAAGGAACATCTTTATCTGTGGTTTGGTGGTGTTTTGCGCTTCATCGAGAATAATGACCGCGTCATTCAGCGTGCGTCCACGCATAAAGGCAAGCGGTGCAATCTGAATAACTTTGTTTTCGATATATTCTTTCAGTTTCAATGGCGGGAGCATGTCTTCCAACGCGTCATAGAGGGGTTGAAGATAGGGGTCGATCTTTTCTTTCATATCGCCCGGCAGGAATCCGAGCTTTTCACCGGCTTCAACGGCCGGACGGCTCAGGATTATTTTCCTCACTTGCTTTGTTTTCAATGCTCTGACAGCCAGTGCGATAGCAGTGTAGGTCTTTCCTGATCCGGCAGGGCCGATGGCGAAGACCAGATCGTTCTCTCCGAAGGCTTCCACCAATTTTTTCTGATTTGCCGTACGGGCTAAGATCGGTTTCCCGTTCAGCCCGTGGATGATCAGGTTATCCTGGCTCACTACGCTTGGCGCTTTTCCTTTCACGATATCCAGAATCTCTTCTTCTTTCAGCACGTTCATTTCGATGCTGAATTTCTCCAACTCGTGGATCTTTTCTTCAAAAACAGCCAGTTCTCCTTCGTCGCCGATTACTTTTATTACATTGCCGCGGGCTACAATACGAAGTTTCGGAAATAAAGTTTTCAGTAACTGGACGTTGCTGTTGTTTATTCCGAAGAACACAACCGGATCTACGTTTTCGAGAATGATGATACGTTCTATCATTTAGAAACGTTTGTAAAGTTCAACGAATATTGATACACTTTGTTCTCTTGTCCTTCTATATAATTAATAAACGCATTATTGACTAATCTGTTCCCGCCGGGGGTGGGATAATCACCGGAAAAATACCAATCGCCCGAATTGTTGGGACATGCTTTATGCAAATCTTCGATGGTTTGAAACACGATTTTTACTTCAGCTTTAATCTCTTTGTCGGTAAGCATCTCGGCAATCTTATCCGAAACCTCTTCATCCGAAAAAGGAGCATAAATCTCTTTCACGTAATTCACTATTTCTTCTTTTCTCTTCCGGCTTTGGGCAACGCATTTTTCATATACGCTTTCTATAATATGCTGCATGCCACGCTCTTCCAATAGTTTGATCGCCGCTTTGAACGCAATAAACTCGCTCATTCGCGACATGTCGATCCCGTAACAATCGGGATAACGGATTTGTGGAGAAGAAGAAACAATAACGATCTTCTCCGGGTCTAACCTGTCCAGAATCTTGATGATACTTTGTTTAAGTGTTGTTCCGCGCACGATGCTGTCATCGATAACAACCAACGTATCTTTTCCGCGCTTCAACGATCCGTACGTAACATCATAAACGTGTGCCGCCAGGTCGTTGCGCGATTTGCCCTGTGCAATAAATGTGCGTAGCTTGATGTCTTTTATCGCTACTTTTTCCGAACGCACCCTTTTGGCCAGGATCGTTTCTACTTCGCCGGGAGTCAATTGCCCGCGTTTTTCGAGCAACTCAACTGCTTTATTGTGATTGAAATGTTTTTCCAATCCTTCCAGCATCCCGAAGTATGCCACTTCGGCAGTGTTGGGAATGAACGAAAAAACACTGTTCTCGAAATCGTTATCTATGGTTTCAACAATTTTGGGAACGAGAAGTTCGCCCAGTCTCTTCCGTTCGCGGTAAATATCGTAATCCGACCCACGCGAGAAATAGATCCGCTCAAACGAACAAGGGGTTATTTTTTCTTTTGGCTTCAGGATCTGTTCGGTAGTGATGGTCCCGTTTCGCTTCACGATGAAGGCTTCGCCGGGCTGTAATTCGTGGACATCGTCCTTTTTAAGGTTGAACGCCGTTTGAATTACCGGACGTTCCGATGCTACCACCGCCACTTCGTCGTCAAAATAATAAAAGGCTGAACGAATGCCCCATGGATCGCGAAGGGTGAACGCGTCGCCGCAACCGATTATCCCGCAGAGTGCGTAACCGCCGTCCCACAGCTTGCTTGCGCGCTTCAGTAGAAACGGAATGTCGAGCTTCTCTTCGATGAGGCGGCTCACTTGCTGGCCGTTCAGGCTCGATTTTTCTATTTTGTCGTATTGGTACTGTACTTCCCTGTCGAGATAATGCCCGAGCGACTCCAGCATCACAAATGTATCGGCATAATCACGCGGATGTTGTCCTTCCGAGATCAGTTGCTCAAACATTTCATCCACGTTCGTCATGTTAAAGTTCCCGGCAAGCGCCAGGCTGCGTGAAGCCCAATTGTTCCGGCGCAACAGCGGATGCACATACGTTAAACCGCTTTTCCCGGTGGTGCTGTAACGAAGATGCCCGATAAACAGCTCGGATGCAAACGGAACCGAACGTTTTACGAATTCGATATCCTGAAGTTGCTGAGGGGTGAACTCTCTGAATGAATCGTGTACTTTTTCGAAAATCTCAGAGATAGCACCCGATCCTAGTGCCCTTTCCCTGAAAATGAATTCGTTGCCGGGAGCAGCTTCCAGTTTCACCGCACCCAAACCGGCACCTTCCTGCCCGCGGTTATGCTGTTTCTCCATCAGCAGATAGAGCTTGTCTAAACCGTATTGCCATGTTCCGTATTTTTTGTGATAATAATTGAGGGGCTTGAGTAGGCGGATCATTGCGATACCGCATTCGTGCTTGATGATGTCAGTCATTGATGAACCTTTCTGAAATTAGGGTACAAATTTAAGGGTATTTGGGGAGAAAATGATGATGTTTGAGGTTAATTTTTGTTGCGGGTTTTGGGTTACAAATTACGAATTACGATTGACGGGTTAGGATATTTTGTTTTACCTTTGTAAAGGAAGAATTGAAACTTTGTATGCCTTGTCTGGCTCTCACAAGTACACTTGATGAAGTGTTTGCAACTAAAGCGAGAGCTTTATAGATGTTTTGCGGGGTACCCATAGCTCGCGATGAACGTAAAAAAGAGTAGTTGTTTGAGCGAAGCGAGTTTTACTCTTTTCGTTGACGCGAGCTAAGATGGGTCGCAAAATATCGTCAGACGACGATTTAGTTGCAATATATCTTATCATTCGAATGTTGAATAAAATGGTTGAACGATGAATTGGGAACGATTATTGTCTTCGATGCGTTTCGGGATGGAAGAGTATCACACCGAAAACAAGCACGACAGGACGGAATATCAGCGCGATTATGACCGGTTGATTTTTTCATCGCCTTTCCGGCGATTGCAGAACAAAACGCAGGTCTTCCCGCTTCCAGGAAGTGTTTTTGTTCACAACAGGTTGACACACAGTCTGGAGGTGTCAAGCGTCGGACGCTCGTTGGGAGAGAACATAGGTCGGGAAATCCGTTTGAAATACCCCTCTTCGCCGGCCCACTTCGAAGAGACAGGAGCCATTGTTTCCGCTGCCTGCCTGGCGCACGATTTGGGAAATCCGCCGTTTGGACATTCGGGCGAAAAAGCCATTTCCACCTTTTTCTCCGAAGGAAAAGGACGGGAGTTGCAACAGCAGGTGGAAGCCGAAGGGGGAAGATGGACCGACTTTACCTGTTTCGAAGGAAATGCCAATGCTGTCCGCTTATTGGTGCATCAGTTCAAAGGCCGTCGTAAAGGTGGCTTTGCCCTGACCTATTCCACGTTGGCATCCATTGTGAAATATCCCTATTCGTCGGAATTGAGCGGCGGGAAAAACAAATTCGGTTTTTTTGCTTCGGAAGAAAATGATTATCGAATCATTGCCGATGAACTCGGCATCCCCCGTATCGGGGAGGATCCGGCCCAATATGCGCGTTATCCGTTGGTTTATCTGGTGGAGGCCGCCGATGATATCTGTTATCAAATAATGGATATTGAAGATGCGCATAAGCTGCATCTGATCTCTACAGAAAAAGCCAAAGAACTTTTTCTCGATTTCTTTGAAGGAGAAAAACGACAACGCAGGATCAACAATTTAAGTTTTGTAAGCGATGTTAATGAACAAATCGCCTATTTACGCGCAAGCGTCATAGGGTTATTGGTGAATGAATGTTCAGAAGCATTTTTAAAACACGAAGAAGAAATTTTATCGGGAGAGTTTAAGGGCTCTTTGATAAAGAACATTTCCGAAAAAGCGCAAAGAGCCTATGCAAATTGTTCCGATTTTGCAGTAAAAAATATCTATTTATCAAAAGATGTACTCGATATTGAACTGGCCGGATATAGGATCATCGGATTTTTGCTCGAAAAATTGTCGGAAGCCGTACAGACGCCTTCTCATACCTATTCGAAGCTGTTATTGGGAAGAGTTCCCGAACAATACGAACCCAATTCGGATGATTTATATGCTAAAGTACAGTCAATAGTCGATTACGTGTCCGGGATGACCGATGTTTATGCCCTCGATCTATACCGGAAAATCACAGGAATGGGATTGCCTACGATCTGATTTCTTGTATCAAATTGTAAGAGAAAAATATTTTTTAATTTTTTATTGAAAATATTTGGTGGGTTTTAATTTATTTTTTATATTTGCAACGTGGTTTTTTCATAATAGTATTAGATTTAAGGTTAACATGTTTGGCAGGATGTCGCGAGATACCCTGCCAAAATTTTTTTAGGGGTTTAGAAACTGTTTAAATTTCTTACGAAAAAAGTAAATAAAAAAGGTCTTGGCTCAAATAGCCCGCTGTTATCGCCAAAACAAGAAAGAACTCTCCTAAAAAATAATTCTTTTTGAATAGCAAAACAAATTTAAACAGTCTCTTATTCATAAACTGCGGTAAAATAATCGCAAAATATTTTCTACCCTACATAAACTTTTTTAATTTTGTATCAAGATTTTACGTTATGCGGAACATTTTTCACATTATCTCTCTAATTACTATTTCCTTTCTACTTCTACAATGTTCTAACGGCGACAGGTTGCACCGGGAATTGGTAAAAATGGCCGATAACCTGAACAAATCCGTACCGGCACAACTCGACGACCATACCACTTTCTTGGGGGCGGGCGTAACTGAAGAGAATGTTTTTCAGTATCGGTATCAAATTATGAATACGCCGGACCCTCAATCTATGATGCAGGCCGTGGAAGAACAAACGAGAGCCAATATCAGGGAGGCCTTCAGATTAAATCCTGATCTGAAAATTTTCACGGCAAACGATGTTAAGATTGACTACATTTACACCGATTCTGCCGGAACTATTCTAAAAACAATACATATTACACCCAAAGATTACAAATAAAACTTTACAACTATGAATCGTTATTTTTACATTGACAGCGAAGGAAAGCAAAAGGGGACATTTTCACCCGAAGAATTGAAAAGCGAGAACATTAAAAAAGATACGTTGGTGTGGACGCAAGGGATGAACGAATGGATGCGGGCTTCGGACGTTGCCGAATTAGATATAATTTTTGCAGAGAGCACAGGCTATTATCCGCCGCAACCCGCTGCGCAATCCGCTGCACAACCCGCGTTTTCCTCCGCACAGCCGGCCGGTTACGGGGCTCCTCAACAACAACCTATGCCAAAATCGTGGCTTATTGAGTCTATTTTGGCCACCGTACTCCCTTTTTTGCTGTGCAGCAGTATATTTAGCCTTCTCGGAATTATCGGGATTGTGCATGCTTCGAAAGTAGAATCTCTTTACATTCGCGGTGATTATGCCGGTTCGTTGGAAGCCTCCAGCCAAGCCGGAAAATGGACGAAGATTGCCATGTGGATAGGTATTGCCTGGGTTGTTTTGTGGATAGTTGTCGTTGTTCTTATTATCGCTTTTGGCGTGTCGATGGCGAACATAGGCGATATACTCAATGGATCGGGATACGAGATTTAAACTTTTGATTGGCGCTGCCATAAGCCTCATGCTTGTGGCAGTTGTTTTTATGTTCTATACCTTCGACCCCGGGGATATGCCTTTGTTCCCAAAATGCCCGTTTCTGTTGGTTACCGGATATGAATGTCCCGGATGCGGTTCTCAACGTGCTGTTCACGATCTGCTGCACTTGGATCTTAAAGGTGCTTTTTCACAAAATGCGCTTATCCTGTTTCTAATTCCTTATATCTTACTTGGAATTTACTTGGGATTTTTCAACGGAAAACACCATTTCCCGAGATTGGAGAAACTATTTTTCGGTAAATGGGCGGCGATCATTGTGGTTTCGGGAATAATTATTTACGGGGTGTTGAGGAATGTCGTATGAAGTTTGTTGCCTCATTCCAACTTCTCCTTCAAGAACCGGCCCGTATGCGACTCCTTGCAGGCTGAAACGGTTTCCGGAGTACCTTCACAAACGATATAACCTCCCGCTTTCCCGCCTTCGGGACCGATATCGATAATGTGGTCGGCACACTTGATCACTTCCATATTGTGCTCAATGATAATGACCGTGTGTCCCCGTTCAATAAGCGCGTTAAATGCTTTCAGCAGTGTTTTGATATCGTGGAAATGCAATCCTGTGGTTGGCTCATCGAAAATAAAAATGGTGGATTCCGATTTCTCTTCGCCCAAGTAAAATGCTAATTTTACCCGTTGGTTTTCGCCGCCCGACAATGTAGAAGACGATTGTCCGAGTTTGATATACCCTAATCCTACATCTTGCAGCGGTTGCATTTTTTTGGTAATCTTCTTTTCCGTTGCGCCTTTCTGCGCGCCGAAGAACTCGATGGCCTGGTTGATGGTCATCTCCAGCACATCGTGGATATTAAATCCCTTGTATTCAACATCCAGGACCTCCGGCGAAAAGCGCTTGCCGTGGCACGACTCACACACCAGCCGGATATCGGCCATAAATTGCATCTCTACCGTAATGGAGCCTTCACCCTTGCATTCATCACACCTGCCGCCTTCCACATTGAACGAGAAATGTGCCGGGGTGTAGCCCATCTGTTTGGCAAGCGGCTGCGCCGCAAAAAGCTTGCGGATCTCGTCGTAGGCCTTTATGTAGGTGACCGGGTTGGAACGGGTAGATCTGCCGATGGGGTTTTGATCTACAAATTCCACCGACCGGGCCAGTTTCAAATCACCGGAAATAGAATTGAACTCGCTTTGTTCCAATGCGCTTCCTTTGTAATAATGGTGCAACGCATTGCTCAACACATCGTTTACAAGCGATGATTTTCCCGATCCGCTCACACCCGTAACCACGGTCATCACATTTAGCGGGAATTTCACGTCGATATTTTTCAAGTTGTTTTGCCGTGCTCCTTTTACTTCGATATAGTTGTTCCATTTGCGGCGATGTTTTGGAACTTCAATCTTCTCTTCTCCCGTCAGGTATTTTACCGTATGGCTGCCGGTGTTTTTCACCAGCTCCGATACTTTCCCCTGGTACATAATCTCCCCGCCAAGCCGCCCTGCTTCGGGACCGATATCAATAATATAATCTGCCGCACGGATAATCTCTTCGTCGTGCTCCACTACCACAACGGTGTTGCCCAACTGCTGAAGTTGGCGCAGTACCTTGATAAGCAGGTGGGTGTCCCGCGAATGCAACCCGATGCTCGGCTCGTCCAGGATATAGAGCGAGCCTACCAGGCTACTCCCCAGTGACGATGCTAAGTTTATCCGCTGGCTTTCCCCACCCGAAAGGGTGTTCGATAACCGGTTCAGCGTCAGATAACCAAGCCCCACCTCTATCAGGAACAGGATGCGGTTATTGATCTCCGTCAGCAACCGTTCGGCGATGGCTGCATCGGTTTCGCTGAGTTTGAGCGTATCGAAAAAAAGCTTTAGCTCCGTGATGGGCAAAAGGACCAGTTCGCTTATGTTTTTACCGCCCACCTTCACGAACCCGGCTTCTTTTTTTAACCGTGCGCCTTTGCAGGTGGGACAAACGGTTTTTCCGCGATACCGCGCCAGCATCACCCGATACTGAATTTTATACAGGTTCTCTTCCAGCATCCGGAAAAAATCGTTAATGCCATAGAGGCCGAGATCGTGGCGCCCGTTCCACAGAATGTCCTTTTCTTCACTGCTTAAATCGTAGTATGCGCGGTGAATGGGGAAGTCGGCTTTATGGGCGTTGAAAACGAATTCCTTACGCCATTCGCTCATCTTTTCGCCTTTCCAGCATTGCACACACTCTTCCTGAACCGAAAGGCTTTTATCGGGAACAACCAGGTTCTCGTCGATCCCGATTACTTTCCCGAAGCCTTCGCATTGGGGACAAGCGCCCACCGGGCTGTTGAAGTTGAACATCAATTCCGACGGCTCTTCGAACGTGATCCCGTCTGATTCAAAACGGTTCGAAAAAGTAAAAGTTTCAGCGTCCTCTTGCGCCCAGAACCGGACAGTACATTCACCTTTCCCTTCTATAAATGCTGTTTCCACCGAATCCGACAGCCGGTTGATAACCGACTTGTCGCCCGAACACGACAGCCTGTCGATGACCAGCAGGACGTCCCGGGCATCCGGCATTTTCTTTTGTTCCAACAGTTCATCGATCCTGTAAAATGTGTCGCCCACGTCCACGCGCGAAAATCCTTCTTTCATCAAAATATCCAATTGCTCGCGCAACGTTCTCCCGTTTCGCAACTGAATGGGCGAAAGTACCGCCATACGTGTGCCTTCTCTGTATTGAAGCATTTTGGCAGTCACATCACTTACGTTGTGCTTTTTTACTTCGGCGCCGGAGACGGGCGAAATAGTCCTGCCGATCCGGGCGAAGAGCAAACGCAGGTATTCGTAAATTTCGGTGGATGTGCCTACCGTTGAGCGTGGATTCCGGGTATTTACTTTTTGTTCAATAGCTATGGCAGGCGGAATTCCTTTGATGAAATCGCATTCGGGTTTGTTCATCCGGCCGAGAAACTGGCGGGCATATGCAGAAAGGCTTTCCACATATCGGCGCTGCCCTTCGGCGTACAGCGTATCGAAGGCAAGAGATGATTTCCCCGATCCGGAAAGTCCTGTGATAACGGTGAATGTATTGCGGGGGATAACTACGTCGATATTTTTGAGATTATTGACGCGTACACCTTTTAGTTCTATTTGCTTCTCGCTGCTCATAAATTTTGATTTAACCTGCAAAGATAACGACTTTATCAGCTACAAAAAAGAGACGTTCATCAATAATCAGAAATATTTTCTGTATTTTTGCAAATTACCAAATTTGGAATAACAACGCTGATGAACGATTTCTTTTCGGATATAACGCACGAATTTACATTGCCGTTTACCAATCCCGTTCTTATTTTTGCGGTGCTGCTGGCTATTGTGTTGTTAGCCCCTATTTTACTGAAACGTTTCAATGTGCCGAGTATTATCGGGCTTATTGTTGCGGGAGTGATCGTCGGCCCGTTCGGTTTGAATCTTATCGACAATCATCATCAGGGTGTATCGATGTTCTCAACCATCGGGTTGCTGTACATTATGTTCATTGTAGGCCTGGAACTCGATTTGAACGAATTTATCGCCAACAAGAATAAGAGTCTTGTTTTCGGTTTTTTCACGTTTGTCATTCCACTTTCCATCGGGTTCCCGGTATGCCATTACCTGTTGGGGTACGATTTAAACGCCAGTTTTCTTACCGCCAGTATGTTTGCCACGCACACGTTGGTTACCTATCCTATTGTGAGCCGGTTGGGGGTTGCTAAAAACCAGGCGGTCGCCATTACGGTCGGCGGCACCATTCTGACCGATACGGCAGTATTGATTATCCTTGCCCTGATTCTGTCCAACAACGGAGGCGGATTAAATATTATCTTCCTTTTGAAATTGTTGATATCGCTGACCCTCTTCTCCGTTATCGTTTTCCTCTTCATTCCACGAATAGCAAAGTGGTTCTTTCAGAAAGCCGAAGGTGAAAAATACCTGCATTATATTTTTGTACTGTTTGTGGTGTTTTTCTGTGGATTTTTAGCTGAACTTGGGGGGATTGAGCCAATCATCGGCGCTTTTGCGGCGGGGCTGGCTTTGAACCGGCTAATCCCGCATTCATCGGCATTGATGAACCGGATAGAATTTTTCGGGAACTCACTTTTTATTCCTGTCTTTTTAATTTCCGTGGGAATGTTGGTGGATGTATCGGTAGTTTTTAACGGGCCTACAACCGCCATAGTTGCTTTGGCGCTTACCGTTACGGCCATTTCAGGAAAATGGGTGGCTGCTTTTTTCACGCAGGTGATCTTTAAATACTCGGTAACGCAGAGAAACATTATTTTCGGGCTGAGCAGCTCCCACGCTGCAGCTACCATCGCGGTTATTATCGTGGGATATAATGCCGGCATTCTGGATGAATATATTTTAAACGGGACAATTATCCTGATATTACTGACCTGTATTGTAGCATCGCTTGTCACGCAAAAGTCGGCAAGAGAGCTTGCCATCAGCCAGGAGAATGCACCGCTCTCCCAATCCGATTTAGGCGCTTTTGCGCAGGAGAAAATCCTGGTGCCTATTGCCAATCCGTCAAACATCGGACATCATGTGGAACTTGCTCTGCTGATGAAAGATAAGAGGTCAGTAAATTCGGTTTCCTTGCTGGGTGTTGTGCCCAATAATGAAGAAGCCGAAAAGAATATCGTGAGTTTTCGCAAACAGTTGAAAGAATTCGTACAAAATGCCGTGGCAGCCGAAATTGATGTGGACATTATTACTACCATCGACCACAATGCTGCAAGCGGGATTGTTCGCACGGCACGTGAATTGATGACCGATATTGTGATTTTAGGCTGGCCGGGAAAAACAGGGGTGCTGGAAAAATTGTTGGGCGATAAAGTGGATTTGATCATCAAGAATGTGGATAAGAATATGTTTATATGCCACATCGAACAAGAATTAATTACGCATAAGCGTATTGTGGTGATTTCACCTCCACTTGTGGAAAGAGAGCTCGGATTTGATTTATGGCTTCAAAAAGTAGTGAAGTTATCTCAAGAGTTGTCGATACCTGTCCTGCATCTCGGGCATCCTGATACGCAGGCAGTTATTTCGGCCAAGAAAAACGGTGGGGCTCCATTCACCTTTAAGCCGTTTGTCGAATGGCACGACCCGCTTTCCTGCGGTGACTACATCAAGGAAGACGATATGATTATTTTTGTATCGGCACACCAGGGATATATTTCCTATATCTCCATACTCGATCGTTTGCCTACCCGTCTCGAAGAGCGTTTTCCCCACCATAGCCGCATTGTTATTTATCCTAAACAGCGGGTGGTGGAAGGTTTGCTGGAAAGCGACGACTCTTTGTTTGTTCCGTCTAATTTTTAAGAAATGAATTGTTTTCGAATTACTTTAATTGCTTTTGCAGCGCTCCTGATGCTGGGTTGCGGCGCATCAAAACAATCGTTGACCCGTAAGGCCGATTCTACTCCCAAGCGCGAGTTCCGGGGGGCATGGATTCAAACCGTCGGGCAATCCCGCTATCAGCAGATGAACAGTGCGGCCATGAAGTATTATCTGTCCGAGATGGTACGGAAGCTCGACGAAGCCGGCATCAATGCGCTTATTTTCCAGGTTCGCCCCGAAGCAGACGCTTTTTACAAATCGAGCTTCGAACCCTGGAGCCGTTTTTTAACTGGCACACAAGGTAAAGCTCCCGATGATCCCGATTTTGACCCGTTGGCATTTATCATCAATGAGTGCCATAAACGCGGAATGGAGTTGCATGCATGGCTAAACCCCTACCGGGTAAAAACAAACATCAATAACCCGCTCGCGCCTGATCATATTTACTGGAAGTATCCCGAACGCTTTGTGCAATACGGCAATCAACTTTATTTTGAGCCGGGGTTGCCCGAAAACAGGAGTTTTATCTGCGATGTTGTCCGCGATATAGTCTCACGGTACGACGTGGATGCTATCCACATGGACGACTATTTTTATCCGTATCCCATTGCCGGAACCCCTTTCCCCGATGACAACAGCTTCAATATGTACGCCGCTTCGCAAGGTTTTTCGCCCGGCCAGCGCGCCGATTGGCGGCGGAATAACGTGAATTTACTTATTCAACAGATCAAATATACTATTGCGGGAACAAAACCGTGGGTCCGTTTCGGTATCAGCCCGTTCGGAATTTACCGCAACAAGCGCAACACGCCCGATGGCTCGGGAAGTGATACCAACGGTTTGGAAAATTACGGCGATCTGTATGCCGACATCAAGCTGTGGGTGGAAAAAGGATGGGTTGATTATAATCTCCCGCAACTTTATTGGGAAATGGGGCACGAACGTGCCGACTACACCACGTTGCTCAGATGGTGGAACGCCAATAATTTTGAGCGGCCGCTCTATATCGGGCAGGATTTGCAACGCAGCATGGATAGAAATGAACTGGATACCAAGATTCGTCAATCGCGTGAAATGCCGTTTGTAAACGGTAACTGCTACTGGTACGGTTATCTTATCCTGGAAAACTCCGGTGGAGTTGCTGATGCGCTCAAAACGGGTGCTCATCGGGCCAAAGCGCTTATCCCGGCCTATACTCATTTACATAAAGGACGCCCGGATAAAGTTAAAAAACTTACGCAGGTGTTTATGGAAGATATGCACTTTCTCGCATGGGAACATCAAAATCAACCCCAAAATCCCGAGACGGCCAGGCAGTTTGTGGTGTATCGGTTCAGGGCCGGCGAAAAAGCAGATATCAATCGTGCCGAAAATATTGTTGCGGTAACGCCCGATAACTTCTTCGTGTTGCCTTACGAAGGCGGACGAAATGAATATACTTATGCGGTAACGGCATTGGATGCATTTAAAAACGAAGGGAAGGCCGTAAAAATTAAAGTGAGGCTATAAATAATTTATTGAAAACAAGAGAATGACTCAATCGGAAAATTATCCAATGATTGCCAAAACGATGGCAGAGCTCGAAGATGTGCTGGCTGAAGAACTGATTGCTTTGGGCGCCAACGATGTGGAAATCGGCACAAGAATGGTCTCCTTTACCGGCGACAAGAGATTGATGTACAAGGCAAACGTTCATTGTCGTACGGCATTGCGGATATTAAAACCCATCTATAACTTTAAAGCCGAAAACGCCGACGAGGTATATGATGCGCTGAAACAGCTCAATTGGGAAGATTATTTGTCGCTCGACAAAACGTTTTCGATTGATGCGGTGGTATTTTCACATATTTTCAATCATTCCAAGTTTGTGGCGTATAAAGTGAAAGACGCTATTGCCGACTGGTTTGCCGATAGATACGAAAAACGGCCGTCGGTGAGTGTAACCAATCCCGATATTGTTTTCAATATTCATGTCGCCCACAATAAATGTACATTATCGCTCGACAGTTCGGGCGAATCGTTGCACAAACGGGGCTACAGGATTGCACAAACCGAAGCGCCGTTGAATGAAGTGCTGGCCGCCGGAATGATTCTGAAATCGGGCTGGCGCGGCGAAAGTGTTTTTGTTGATCCTATGTGCGGCTCGGGTACATTATTGATTGAAGCGGCAATGATCGCCTTGGGAATTCCTCCGGGCATCCACCGCCAGAATTTCGGATTCGAAAAGTGGAACGATTTCGACGAAGAACTTTTCAGTGAGGTTTACAACGATGATAGTGGTTCGCGCGAGTTCTCACATCGGATTATAGGTTCGGATATCTCGCCCAAAGCGATTGCCATTTGCGAAAAAAACGTCAGGAACGCCGGGTTGAAAAAGTATATCGATTTGAGCGTAAAGCCTTTTCAACAGTATGTTGAGGCGCCTGCCCCCCACGGTGTACTGATCACTAATCCGCCGTACGGCGAAAGGATAAAGGTGGAGGAGCTTTCGGAGTTGTATTCAATGATAGGGGAACGGTTGAAGCACGTTTTTACCGGATACGATGCCTACATCCTGAGCTATAAGAAAGAGAGTTTCGATAGTATCGGATTGAAACATTCCCGACGATTTTTCCTTTTCAACGGTGCGTTGGAGTGTGAAATGCGCGAATACGAGATATTTTCCGGTAAACGGGATGAACGGCCTGTAAGAGAGACCCCTCACGGTAAAGGCGCATCAGCCGGCGACAGAGCATATTCTGAAAGGAACTCTAAAGAGGGTTATCGTCGCTCCAAACGTGCACAAGACGGAGCGAGCAAACTCCAAAGCGAGTCTTACGATACCAGGCATGAGGAGAAACCGCGGAACACCTATCGCCGAAAAAGGGTTGATGAGGGTTGGGAACCGGGATTGTCATTTCAATCTGAACAGGGACAACCTTCTCGATCTGATAAACCATTTAAGCTGCGTAAGCCGGCTTCTCACTCCGATCACTCGTTTAAGTCGGGTAAGCCTTCGCATTTCGACAAACCATTTAAGCCTGATAGATCTTCCGATAAGTCGTTTAAATCCCGTGAGCGCTCTACCTCTCGTGAAGATAGGCGGGAGCCCCGTTCCGACAATACAGGAGCCAAATCTTTCAAATCCGGTAAAAATTTCTCCGGTAAAGAAGCTAAGCCACGCGATTCCAGAAAAAGAAATTCCAGAGAAAAATAATTCTTATTTCACATGGCTGGTTCTTAGAGGAATGGAAATTCCATTCTCGTTGAATGCTTCGATGGTGAAATAATATTCCTGATCGGTGGTCAGTGCCTTTAAAATGAGTTGATGATCGTCGTAAACCAGCCAAGAGCTGTAAAGCTTGTCGGGGGCGATTCCCCAACGGATATTATAACCTTGCGCATCTTTCTGAGCATTCCAGCTGATTAGTGCATCGCGACGGTCATTCTCCCTGTTCACCCGGAATCCGGTAACAGGCACGGGTCTTTTCCCTTCGCCAACGCCAAACACACGGATATCGGAAATAGCCAGGTGGGGAGTGGGGACTTCCCTGTTTCTGTAACGCAGGTAGCGGATCCTTTCCGGTTGCGGTAACTCTACGTAGTCGTTGGGATTATCCCTGAAACTGTTGCTTTTGTCTATCAATACTTTCCAGTTGCGACCATCCAATGAGCCCTCAACCACATACCTGTGCCTTAATCCGGGAATTCTTCCATACAATCCTGATTCATGATCGAAGTAGTTGATTTGCACGGCATGCACCATTCCCGGTTTTTGAAGGTCTATGGTAGCCCACTGGCTGTTTCCGTTATCTTTGGCAAGCCAGTATGTTTTTACCTGCTCGTCGGTGAGTTTTTCGGCAGTGTGGTCGCCTACCGATGAAGAGACGGTGACCGGTTTTTTATAAGACAACAGCATCCAGCCGGTGAACTCGCCGGCTTTTCCCGGTTCCGAGGGTGTGTAACGCGGATAGTCGCCGAAATAGGAGTCACTCCACATCAGCCCGTCGTTATCAAAATAGAGCGGGAACATGCAAAGCCGTCGTTCCCAGTTGACATTGGCAGAGAGCGCCATCGAGGCAAAATGCCAGTAACGGTTTTGCGGACCTTTTACGGTACTTCCATGTCCCGCTCCGTTCATAAATCCCCCCGGTTTAAAGCTGACCGGATTGTTGGGGGCGTATTCAAAAGGCCCTAGCGGGTGATCGGCTACATAGACACCATCGGCATACACATTGAATTCGGTTCCCGGGGCTGCGTATTGCAGATAATATTTGTTGTTGTGTTTTGTCATCCAGGGTCCTTCTATATAACCCGGGATGGTGTCGCTGTTGTTCGCCCCGAACCGTTCCCATCCATGCATCTCCATATCTTTATTGAAGAGGGAGTCTACGTCGCTGTAACGGATGAAGCGGTGATCCTTGTTCAGTCTCTGTCCGCGGATAGGATAGAGGTTGGATGACCCCCAATAAACATAGGCTGAACCGTCGTCATCGATAAAAAGCGCCGGGTCCTGGAGGTCGTGCAGGATGGCGGGAACGCCCTTCCAGTCGCCCCGCTTGGGATTGTCGGTGTATAGCACGCTCATTGACCCGGAAGGATCGCCCATCACATATAAGACCGAATCTTTATAGTTGTGGGCGGCCGGCGCGTTGCTTCCCTGCGGATACCACTTCTCTGGTTCAATGAAATTCCAGTTCTGCAGATCGGTAGAGTGCCAGTAGCCCATGGAACGGGTGACGAACATATAGTACTCTCCCCTGAATTCCACAACTGCCGGGTCGGCCCCCGAACGATAGGAGATATCCATGTCGGAATTGTAGATCATGTAAGTGTAATCCACATTGAGGGGATTGCAATAGGTGCGCATCCTTGCGTCCTGGGCGATAGCGCTGAAAGAGACCATGCATGCGATGATCGAAATCAGGGAAAAAAGATTTTTATTGTGTATCATTGGGATGTCGGATGTTTAATGGATGGAACATTTCCATAAACGTATTTACTCAATCGAAAAATCAATCTCATTGGAATTATCGGCAGCGTGTTGCGCTACCCAGAGTTTCATATTGCCGGGTTCTGTCTTTTTTTGCATATCGATGCCGTAAAAAGCCAGATCGTCGGAAGTCAGTTCAAACGTTACCTGCTTGGATTCGCCCGCTTTTAACGCGATCTTTTGAAATCCTTTCAATTCTTTTACCGGACGGGTTACACTGGCGACAAGTTGGCGGGTGTAAAGCTGTACGACCGTTTCCCCGTCGGTCGATCCCGTATTCCGGACATGGGCCGTTACGGTAATCTTGTCGCCTTTTGTTTTCAGTACGTTTTTGTCGATCTTTGCATGATCGATTCCGAACGTGGTATAACTCAATCCGTATCCGAAAGGATAAAGCGGAGTGATGGAGGTATCGAGATAGCCGGATTTGTAATCCACCGTCTCATTGTTCAGGTCCACCGGCCGACCGGTATTCTTCTGATTGTAATAGATGGGAATCTGTCCTATGTTCCGGGGAAAAGAGATCACCAATCGTCCCGACGGATTGTAATCGCCCGCGATCACGTCGGCAATACCGTATCCTCCCTGTGTGCCGGGGAACCACGCCTGCAGGAGGGCATCCATATTTTCGTCTTCCCATGAGAGGTCGAGCGGGCGTCCGCTCAGGGTGATCAGTACTATCGGCTTCCCAGTTCCTTTCAATGCTTTTAACAGCTCGTGTTGCGGTTCAGGCAGGCGTATATCGGTTCTTACGGCCGCTTCGCCCGACCAGTTGAAGTCCTCTCCCATCGCGGCAATTATAATATCAGCCCTGCGCGCGGCTGAAACCGCTTCGGCGATCTTACCGGCTGTAGTTTCTGTGATGGAAGATCCTTCCGCGTAAATAAGGTTCACCGAGGAGCCTTTATATTTTTCTGTAAGCCCTCTGAAGATGGGTACGCTTTTGTTGCGATCGCCCAATCCGGCCCATTCGCCATTCAGGTTGATGGAGTCGTTCATCAGCGGGCCGATCAGGGCAACGGTCTTCCCGCTTTCTTTGCTGATCGGGAGAATTTGATTGTCGTTCTTGAGCAGCACGACCGAGGAGGCTACGGCTTTGTGCGCCGTTCTCATGAATTCGGGCGTCATGGTGTTCTCTTTAGCCCTCTCTTCGTCGAGATACCGATAAGGATCGTCGAAGAGACCCAGTAAGAACTTTATCTCTAAGATACTGCGTACGGCATTATCAATGCTTTTTTCGGACACTTTCCCCTCTTTGACCAATTTGGGCAAGTACTTTATGTAGGTGGCGCCGGTCATGTCCATGTCAACCCCTGCGTTCACCGCCAGTTCTGCGGCATGCTTTTCATCTTTCGCCACGCCGTGCGGCACCAGTTCATTGATGCCTGTATAATCACTCACAACAAACCCAGTAAAGCCCCATTCGTTACGTAATATTTCTGTTAACAGCCAGTGGTTGGCCGTAGCAGGCACTCCGTTTATTTCATTAAAGGAGGCCATCATTGTGCCAACACCGGCATCTATCGCTGCTTTATAAGGCGGCAGATACACATTTCTCAGAGTATGTTCCGACAACTCTGCCGGATTGTAATCTCTTCCCGATTCGGCGGCACCATAGGCTGCCAGATGTTTTCCACATGCAAGCAGCGTTGTGAGGCTATTGAGCGATTTTGCGCCTCTGCCACCCTGAAAGCCGATCACCCTGGCCTCTGCCACTTTACTGCCCAGATAGGGGTCTTCTCCAGCCCCTTCCATTACACGCCCCCAGCGGGCATCCCGTCCGATATCAACCATAGGCGCGAATGTCCAGTTGATCCCGTCCGAAGCCGCTTCTATGGCGGCAATCTCCGCCGTTCTCCGCATCATTTCCAAATCCCAGGAACAGGCCTCCCCCAGCGGAATAGGGAAGATGGTTTTATAGCCGTGGATCACGTCCTGTCCGAAAAGGATTGGAATACCCAGTCTCGTTTCTTCCACCGCTATTTTCTGCATCCGCCGGATCCCATCGATGGAAGTGGCGTTGAAAATACTGCCTATCAGTCCTTTTTCCAGATAGGACTGAAAATCATCTGACATTACCGGGCCGGTAACCGACCAGTTGGCGGAGAACTGCGTCATCTGCCCCACTTTCTCTTCGAGGGTCATCAGTTTCAGTACCGAATCCACTCGATGCTCGATGCGTTTGTCTCCACTGAAGCTCTGCCACTTGTCGGCTCTCACAGTTTCGGATGAGGGTGATCCGCAAGCCGAAAGCAGGATTAGTGCCAGAATGGATACCACTGAAATAATGTTTTCTCCCGTTTTTTGTCTTTTCTCTTCTATCATCATTTTTCTATTTTATCCCTTGTTCTAAAAATATTTTTTCTCTTTATTCACTTTTCATTTTCATAGGTGAATCCCAATTTCTTCAATCCTTCTTGAATTTCAGGCGCCCCCATAAACAACTTCCAGAGCAAGCCGGTACGGTAATTCTCGATCATCGGGGCAATAGTGAGCTGGTCAATGGCCAAATAGCGTTGCGGGTACCAATCGTACTGGATACTGAACGCGTCATAAAAGCCGTACTTTCCCCATATCTTACCGCCCAGATCGAAATAAAAATGTTTCAATGCCCTCATCGATTGGTCGGGTGTGTAGGGGAAGCTGGATAATGCCGCCGTAGGCGTGATTACGCCCAGATCATTTTTCGCCGGCATATGGGCTGAATAGCCTCTTAGTGAGTAGCTTGCCGTCAACCCCCAGCAGTTATCGCCATATCCTTCAAACCCTTTGGGATTCTCCACGCAGTATTCGTAATTGATCAGCGCTTGGTTGCGGTTGAGTTGCCAGTAATCGGCATATTGATCTTTTAATCCTTTCGGATTCAGTCCAATATAAGAGTAATGCGCCCAGAATAGCGGTCCCCCGTATTTTTCCGCTCCGTTATGCTTCAGCACAAGCGGGTAGTTGTAGGCAACAGCATCGCTTTTGATCTCTCCGCCGCGTGCCCAACCGTTGTGATAGGCGGCTGCCGGAATGGAATGGGTAGGAGAGGATGCAGCGAGGATATAGGTGATGAGGCATTCGTTATATCCTTCCAGTGGGAAATTCATCTCCCATCCGTATTCCGGGCTCCAGTGCCAGTAGAGTACGTCTTGTCCGTTCAGGTACCAGGTCCAGTCCATTTCCCGCCAGAGGGTGTTGATCTTTCCGGCCAGTTGTTTTTCGCTTTCGTTCCCGTTCTTAAAATATTCCCTTACGCAAAGTAAGCCTTGCATGAGAAAAGCGCTTTCCACCAGATCGCCGCCGTTATCTTTTTGGCTGAACGCTTTTACTTTTCCCGCAGGGCCGTGCAGCCAGTGAGGCCATATCCCGTGGAACCGATCAGACGCGGTCAAATAGTCGGTTATTTTGTGTAATCGCTCAACACCTTCTTCGCGGGGGATAAATCCCCGGTTGATGCCGACGAGCAAGCCGGCGACACCGAATCCACTTCCTCCCGTGGTGATAACATCCGCATCGTTCTCCGGATAAATACCATCCATATGGATGCGTTCCGGCGCTAACCCCGATATGGGTTCCGCTCCTTCCCACATGTAATTGAGATGAGTCTTCTGGATGAAATCGAGAAATTCTTCGTCCGACGCGAAAGAGGCGGGATGCCCCTTTTCTCGGGTTGCAGCCGATTCTCTTTGATTGTTATTGCACGTTACGAGAAAAAAACTGCCGATAACCAGCGTTGTGATTGATAAGAGTTTGCGATTATTCATCTTTGCTGAATTTTCTGTAAAATCATTTTTTATACAGGTATACCGGGTAATGCCTGTTCCCTTTGTAAATATGCTTTTCGGTTTATTTTGCCATGACCCTGCTTTCATAGATGGGGTGGGTTGTGGAAGTGGAAAACTGTTTCTTGACTCAATCAGTAAATCCGAGCTTCGCTAATCCAGCCTGTATTTCAGGAATACCCATAAACAGATCCCAAAGTAGTCCGGTTCTGTAATTTTCGATCATGACGATAATGGGACCCTGGTCAATTGCCAGAAAATCGCTTGCATACCATTTTTCCGTCAGATTAAATGCGTCTATGAACCCGTATTGTTTCCACAATTGATTTCCCAATTTATAGTAGAAGAAATGAAGCGCCGCCATGGATTCCTCCGGTGTATACGGCATCGAAGATAAAGCGGCTGTTGGCGTGATCACTCCTTTATCGTTGGTGGGAGAGTGTGCGCTATATCCGTTATTTCCGTCACTGGCGCTCAATCCCCAGCAGATCTCGCTGTATCCCAGATAATGGGCTGGATTTCTGCTGCAATACGCATGATTGATTTTAGCATGATTTACATTCTGTTGCCAATAATCGGCATATTGGTCCTGTAAGTTCTTAGGATTTAAACCGAGAAATGAGTAATGGGCGAAAAAGAGAGGACCTCCGTAAGAAGGACCTAAGGGCAGTTGGAAATCGTAATATATTCCGTTGTTCCTTATATTGCCGTTGTCCGCCCAACCGTTGTCATAAACGGTTTTGCTGACAGGAAAGGTAGGAGACGACGCTGCCAGTACATAAGTGATTAAGCACTCATCCCAACCCCTGATCTTATGATTCATTTCCCAACCGTAATCGGGGCTCCAGTGCCAATAAAGCACCTCTTCATTGTTATGGCGAAACCACGACCACTCGACTGCTTCCCACAATTCAGCAATTAAATTCCTTAACTCTGTTTCTTCCGGGTTCTCTTTCGTGAAATATTGCCTTGCCGTCAACACTCCCTGGAATAAAAAAGAGGTCTCTACAAGGTCTGCGCCGTTATCTTTTTCACTAAAAGGCTGTGTCTGGCCGGTACTGCCATTGATCCAATGGGCAAAAGCTCCATGATAGCGGGTAGCGTTATTCCTCAAGAAACGGACGATCTTCAACAGGCGGCCTACAGCGGCTTCCCGGCTTATAAACTGTCGTTCCACGGCCACAATCATCGCCATAATTCCAAATCCGGTACCGCCAGTGGTCACAATATCTCCCGAAGAGCTTCGCTCGCGTGCCATTCCGCTGACAGGATGCCCGAAATCCCAGAAGTAGCTGAATGTTTGTTTTTGTACCAATGTCAGTAATTCTTCATCGGGAATAACCGGAAATTTATCGGTAGAATCCAGTGCGGTAACCAGATTTACAGAGACCGGCGCAAGAAGGGATGCTCCCCGCTTACTCTTCAGGTTTGTCGATACGGTCAATGTATATTTTGACAACCATTCCAAAGGAGAGGATGACTTTATCACAATGACGCTATCGTTATCTATAAAGGAAATAGCTACGGCGACCTTGGTCATTTCCTTATCTACCAGATCGACGGCCTGTGCGGCCGATGATTTATCTATCGCGGTAGTGAATGAGACCTGTATCTCCGGATTCCGTCCAACGTTTTCATACCGGAGCCCGTTTGAAGTTCCGTCTATTGTAATTGAACGGTACGTCAGCGGAACATCATGCTGGTCAGGTTCCGGAGTATCTGTCTCTTTGCTACAGGCAATGGTGAGGAGGAACAGCGCTGAATATATGATTAATCTTGTCATTGCTAAGCGGTAAAAAGCCCTACCCGCTCTGGTGTGTAGGGCTTTCCCGTTATTTTGGTCTAAAAATAAAATCAAAGGGCTTGAAATCAAAGTCTGATTGTTAATTTGCGATCATCGCCTGAACTTCGTTCTGTGTCAGTGCCTTATTAAATATACGCAACTCATCTATCAGGCTCTGATCCGAGAGATGATCCCAGCCGGTGAATCTGGGCGCTCCTGATCCGATAGATAAAAGATCACATCCCGCCCAGCTTATCCCTGTAAAAACACCGTCGCTCACTACCTTTCCGTTAAAATAGATCGTACATTTAGTTTTGGATATGGTAAAAGCGATATGTACCCACTCTCCGTTATTCGTTAAACTTGCATTGTCTCCTCCGTCGAACCAGGCATCGGAGGTACCGTTGCCGGCATTCAATTTAAAGGTCTGTTTACTGGAGCTCCCTTCTCTGAAAAACCTGAATCCATGATTTCGATTGTTCATTTTCGTGGGATTTTCTGTATCTACAGGGCCGATAACTAATATCCCGGCACGATTGGGTGAGGAGTTCAATTTATACCAGAAAGCTGCGCTGAATTCCGCACCTAAAAGATTGAGGCCTTTGCTTTCATCTTTTGTGGGGAAGGTGAGATAGGCATCTGCGGCTCCTAGGTATGCTTTTTGGAATTTCCCATTCGCAAAAGAGGGATTACCTACTTTTGTCGCTTCATTTATACTGACCAGATCCAAATAATCGCCATCGAATGGTACATAGAATATTTCGCCATCGAATTTCGGCGTGTAGGGTTCTACTTTTTCAAATTTAACCGATTGGGTAGAGGCCTTGCCGGATAAATCCTTTGCCGATACACTTAGTGTATGTTTGCCATTGGTCAGTGTGGCGTAATTGTGAGAGATGATTGCATGACGGTAATCTTTGAAGTCGGAGAAAGTCGCAATTTCTGTTCCATCGAGACTTATTGCGACTGACGCGAGTTCGATATCATCCGTCGCATCAACTTGGATCTTGATTGGTGTTACATCTTCTCTCACCCTGATTAATGTGCCCTCTAAAGGGTATTGTATCTGAATCACAGGATCTGTTTTATCCGGCCCCGGATTGACTGGCGTGATGGGATCAATGCCACTTTCGCAAGCTATGATGAAAATAGCCAGTATGCTGATGAATAAATATTTTAATGTCCTCATTTTCTGCTAGGTTAGATATTTTAATTATTTTTTCCTCAAAGCGGGAAGCTGGTCCACCTGGTTCTGCGGATAAGGCAGAAAGGCGAGATCGGGAGTAAAAGTTCTGCCATCATAGCTTAATTCATTATATTTCTCCAGCCGCAACATATCATAATAACGGGTCCCCCATTCCATGGCCAGCTCGGCAAACTTCTCATCCATCACTTGCTGGTGTGTTACTCCCGACAAATTGCTTAAGCCGGCTCTCTTCCGTACCAGGTTTACAGCCTGATCGGCTGTCATTACAGATCCGGTCGCCCCGTTGGTTAATGCTTCGGCATACATAAGCAATATTTCGGAATAACGGATAAGCTGCATATTCTTATTGGAACCATACTCGGTCCGCCCGGGAATCATCTGATCGCTTGGAAGATAATGTTTTCCGCTGGAAAACAGGGCGCGGGCAAAATCGTTGATCACGTCGCCCGACCGAGTGGTATTGGAAATCCAGTTTGGTAAGGTTGCATATGCCGGATCTTTCTTGATTTCCTGGATGCCCCGACTGGTAAAAAGTACACTGGTTTCGAGGCGCGTTGTTTCACCCCGGTTGAGCATGAACTTGATATATTTCATGCTGGGCTCGAAAAATCCCCATCCACCGCCAACACCGGTTACCTTGGGCGTCCAGTTTTGTGGGCCGAAAAATGCCCATAGGTAATTTTTGCTGTCCCCGGAACTTTGTCCGAAATCGGAATACTGAAATTCCAGAATATTCTCCCGATTTAACTTTCCCTTTATCTTGAATAGTTCGTAAAAGTCCGGCTCCAGCGCGAATTTTCCTGATTGGATAATTTGCGAGGTTGCATCTGCGACAGCCTGGTAATTCTTTAATTCGAGATTTGCTAAAGCTTTCATTGCCAGGGCGGTGTATTTGGTCACTCCTCCGGGAATATCGGTACGCTGGTTGGGATGCATATCGGGCAATGCGTTGACTGCCTCTGTCATTTCATCAGAGATAAACTGCATCACCTGCTCTTTTGTAGATAGCTCCGTTTTGAGCAAGTTTGTAGGATCATAATCGGGCGGGATCAGAATATCACCCCAAACGCGGGAAATCTGGAATAACAAGAATGCCCGCATGGTTTTGATCTCAGCGATATATTGGTTGGCCAGATTGTTATTGGCCCCATTTTTGCGGTACAATTCAATTTGATCAATTGCCGAATAATGGTTAAACACCCTGGAATAAAAACCTTCCCAGAGAGAGTTATACATCCAGTAATCTTTATTATAACGAAAATGATCGGTTTCCATAAAATCCTGTTGATCACCCAATCCTCCAGCGTTTACATCGTCTCCGCGAACCGAGATAAGCGGATAAGTTTCCCATCCGATATCATAGAATTTTGCATAAGCTCCAATCAATGGGAGAATCATATTTTCCGATTGGGTATAATCGGTCTCTCCCGTATACGTTCTGTTTTCTGCCGGTTCATTGAGCAGGTCATGACAAGCGGTAAAAAGCAGCATGAACAGGATGATAGGAACGGCGGTATATTTTTTTATCTGTTGCATATTGTTTTTGATTAGACAGTTAAAATTTTATTGTCAAGCCGACGGTGTAGGTCGATGGAATAGGATAGGTCTGCGTGTCTATCCCATTGGCTACTTCCGGATTGAACCCGTTATAGTTAAAGAGAGTAAACGGACGGTCGGCAGTAAGGTATACTCTCATGAAAGGTATCTGATAACCCAACCAGTGTTGGTTTTGGATATTGTACCCCAATTGAATATTCTGTATGCGGAAAAATGATCCGTCTTCAACAAAGAAGGTACTCATTTTTTGATTCCATCCTTTTCTCAAGCCTGCCGAGGAGGGATAGCTGTTGGAAGTCCCTTCGCCATGCCAGCGATTTTTTGCCAGATCGGCATCGATATTGGTATCGTTTGTCCAGATAAATTCCCCTCTCTTACGATTTAGAATCTTATTACCGCTCTGTCCCATTAAACTGAGGGAAAAGTCAAAGTTTTTATATTCCAAACCGAAGTTTGCCCCATACATGAAATTTGGAAAATAAGAACCCAGGACTACGCGGTCGTCATCGTTGATCTCTCCATCTTTGTTTGTATCCCTGTATTTAAGGTCGCCCGGTACCAGCCCGTTTGCTTTTGCAAAAGTATCGGCCTCTATTTCCGCCTCATTCTGATAAACGCCCGTCACTTCATATCCATAGAATGCCAGCAAAGGTTTTCCTATGATAGAGCGTTGCCGAAATTCGGCCGATCCTCCATCAATATAGGGCTGACCATAGAGATTACGTACTTCATTCTTTAATGTAGAGATATTTGCACCCACGTTGTACCGGAAATTACCCGAGATCCGGTCGTTCCAGTCAAGGGCCAGTTCGAAACCAGAATTTCGGATCACACCTACGTTCCTGAGCACGTCTCCTCCTATTGCCGGAATTTTAACGTTAATCGCGGCCTCTTTCGTATCACGAATATAGTAGTCGGCATCGAGCGATAGTCTGTTTTTTAACAAATTTGCTGTTACTCCAACGTTGGTCTCTTCCGTAAGTTCCCAGCGGAGAGATGAGAAGACGCCACCTACTGTCGCGCCAGAATAGAGAATATCACCCAGTGCAGTCGTAATAACACTGGTTGTAAGGGCTCCATCGCTTGCCTGAATCTTGTCATTTCCTAATTGCCCCCAGCTTGCACGTAATTTCAAAAAATTGATGAAATCATTGTTTTTCAGAAAATCTTCTTCGGTAAGTACCCATCCAATACCGACTGTAGGAAAATAGCCCCATTTTTCCTGGTATTTGGAGCTTCCGTCCGCACGCATAGTAGCATAAAACAAATATTTGTTGGCATAATTATAAGACAGACGTCCGAAATAAGAGATGCCGTATTGACGTGATCCGTCGTTCTTTACATCATCAACCGGTATCGTTTCCGCCTGATCGAGATACCATGATTGTTCCTTCCCGATCGGGAAATTTAATCCTTTGCCTTCGAGCGATTCGAACGATTCGTCACGGAAAGAGGTACCTCCCATCACGCTCAGATTATGATTGCCAAATTTGTCGGTGTAAGTTAATAAATTGTCCCAAGTCACGTCCGAATAGGTCTTTTGTTTTTTTATCAATTCGGAGTTTGCTCTCTGAAAATTATTACCGATATAGTAAGGAAGGAATACATGGCGCTCTTTCTGACTGTAATACGCCTGATTATAAGTGGTTTTGAAAACCAGCTTACTGGGAATCAGCGTCGCTTCTGCGTAAAAGTTTGACAGCAGCCTCTTCCCCTGATCCCTTTTGTTGCTGAATTGCATTGTCGGGAAAGGATTTTGTCCGCCCCGGTATCCTATATCCTGTGCATTGGCAAAATGAATGGGGGTTGCTTGCGTATTCGATTCGTCATACACCGGTAGGATCGGTACGGCAAAATAGGCAAGGTTCCAGGCTCCCACTTCCTCCGGATACTGTGTTGACTGGCTCCAGATAAAATTACTGCCGAGTTTTAACCAATCGGTTGCTTTGAAATCAAGCTTTGAGCGAAAATTATATCTCTCATATTCGTTCTTCATATCTAAGAGACCCTGTTGTGCAAAATAGTTTGCACCTACTGAATAAGAAACATTCGATCCTCCGCCGGATACGTCGAAATTATAGTTCTGTATCGGGGCTGTCCGTAGAATTTCCTTATACCAATCCGTATTTACATCCGGTATGTTCGGGTTAACACGGCTACGCCCGTAGCGTTGCATTGCTTTATCGATGTTGCCGATATCTGTTGATGATCCTGATTCCATTACCATGGTCACAAATTGTTCGGCATTCGACATCTTTAATACATTCTGAGCAACTTGCACCCCATAATAGCCATCGAATGTTATTTCCGGTTTTTTGTCAAATTGTCCTGATTTTGTTTCAACTAAAATCACGCCGTTCGCGGCGCGTACACCATAAATAGCGGCTGCGGAAGCATCTTTTAAAATAGATACGGAATTAATATCCGCAGAGTTTAAGAACCCTATGTCATTATAAAATACTCCATCCACAACATACAGGGGCGCTTCGTTGTCTCTTCCCGGATAAGACCCGATCCCCCGGACACGTACGGTGGGAGAAGAGCCCGGACTCCCGCTGCTGACAATCTGCAGACCCGGAACTTTACCTTGCAGTGCTGACATCGGTTGGCTTGCGGGTGTTTTCATAATTTCATCCGGTTTTATGGTTGTGATGGACGAGGTAAGATCTTTCACTTTACTAGTACCGTATCCAATCACTACAACCTCTTCCAGTGCCCGCACATCTTCCTGCAGTGTTATATCTATGGAGCTTCGTTTGTTCACTGGCTCTTCCCGGGTTAGCATCCCTATGTAGCTGAATACCAATATTGCATCGCTTGATACGTTGGATAGGGAGTATTTTCCGTCGATATCTGTTACGGTACCGTTGGTGGTACCTTTCACTAACACGGAGACCCCTATGGCCGGATCGCCGGTAGCTCCTTCCGTAACTGTTCCCGAAACGGTTATCTGCTGTGCAGATAAAAGAAAAGAACAGAAAAGAAAACTAAATACTGTTGCAATTTTCAATTTCATGGACTTTCTGTTTAAATTTGTTCATTAAAATTAGTCGTTATTCATAGAAACTGTTTAAATTTCATATGATTAAAATTATTGAATTTCAATAAAATTAGACTATTGCCGGGCTCGGTATAATGCAAGCTTGCCTTCTGCTCTCGCTTAACGCAATAGTTCTCTGAAGTTGGAAATTCGATCGCTATGGCATAGCTCAAGCGAACTTATCGTTTACTCATTTCTTTTAACAAAAACATTCAAAATTTATATACTATTTTGAGCAAAAATAAGATCAGTTTGACCTATAAAAAAATAAAAAACCTCGTTAAAAATACGGTATGTTATATAACATATTTTAAAAGGGTACTTTTTTACTACGGCTGTGTCGGTTAATGTGGTTTAAATCAGTGTTATATAAAAGTAGTTCTGCCCAGTTGAGCCGTACCGGTCATTGAAATTTAATCATAAAATCGACCAAATTTTCCGTTTCGGAGAAGTTTAATTTTTTGCGTAAACGGTAGCGGGCGGCTTCTACGCCACGAATAGATATGTTCAGCATTTCGGCAATTTCTTTCGAAGAATAATTTAACCTGAGTAGCGCGCACAGTTTTAGGTCGGTGGGAGTGAGCGACGGATACCGCTCTTTGAGGTTCCGGAAGAAATTCTTATGGATCAGGTCGAAGTTTCTTTGAAACAAGCTCCATTCATCTTCTTCCGGAAGATTCTTCCCGATTATGGATACTAATTCATTTCCTTCGGTACGATTGATTTTTCCCGCAAGAATAAGTGATTGGATATTTTCCTGCAGGCCCTTTAAAAATTCGGAGTGATTGATCAGCATCATGGCGGCGCTGGCCAACTCTTTTCCTTTATAGGTAAGTTCCGCTTCCAGTTTCTCATTCTGCAAAGCGGTGATCTCTTTTTCCTGTCGTTCTATTTGGGCAAGGCGTCTGTTTTCCTGTTCTGCAAAAAGTTTGTGTTTCTTTCGGATAATTCTTTGTGTCTGTTTTCTTATCAGGAATCCTGCCAATGACCCGATGAAGAGGGCATACAGCAAATATGCCCATCCGGTTTTATACCACGGGTTTTTTATGCGGAATGAGTAGTTCACGGCAGACAATACCTTTCCCGAACTGTCCTTTATACGTGCGGACAGGGTATAGTCGCCCGCGGGAAGATTATGGTAATAGGCGGATCTGCTTCCATCGGTATTTATCCAGCGGCTATCGTATCCCTGCAAATAACTTTCCACCTGAAAGATCTTTTTAGAGAATTCGGGGTATAGGAACCGGAAAGTAATATTGTTATTCTGATATGAGATGGTTCCCTTTTGAAAAGGATTAAGGTAAAACCGTTGATCGTTGTTCCGGTTGTGAAAAGTTATAAATGCGATCTGCAAGTCTGTTTTTACCTCCGGATATCTTTCCGAAAACGAATATTTCCCTATTCCCCCGTTCATGCAGAAGTAAGAGCTTTTGTCGCCGGTTACCAGTATGTTTGCTCTCCCCACATTGGGCGGGTTATTCAGAATACTGTATGGTATACGGTCTTTGATGACATATTTGTTCTTGCTGTATTCTACCAGGACATATTCTTTATGGCGTATGAACCAGAAAAGATTATCGTTTACGGGAATAATGCGGTGGGTATCGGCAAAGCCGGGTAAGTCATTGTTCAACGGATCGAAGGGAATGACCCTATGTTCAATATCATCGTAAGTAAAAAAGCGATCGCCATCGGCAAAAACAATGCGCCCCCTCAGTTTCATCACCTTGATGGGACGGTATGTGGAGACCTGCGTACTGTCGAACGACTGGTAACTCTCAATCTCAACTGCCTTCCGTAGCTCTTCGTCTAATTTCAGGCGGTAGACTCCTTTATACATGTGCCCTGCCCATATATTTCCGGCATGATCTATCTCAAGATTCTTTATCAAGTCCGAAAAACCTTCCACAGCATGGCTGAAACTCCACTTGCCGGCAGAATCCTGCTTATAGACAAACAGGGAAGTATAGGAAGATTCCAGCAAAATATCCTTGCCGTTGATTGTTGCTTCTTTTATGTCCATCCCTCCTGTGTGGGCTCCCGGGATAGGTGTTTCATGGAAATCTTGAAGGAGCGAAGTGCCCAGGTTATGCCCTACGAAGACCTGATTGTCGAAACTTTTGATAAACCATGATTGAATGTCGAACCCCGGGATGCGGAAGAGGTTCCCGTCGGTGTCGGAGTAACTGTAAACTCCTTGGTTAGTAGCCAAGTAAAGTCGGTTGTTGTGAAACAATATATCTTCTACCGGCCCGATCTGGCTGTCGGCCGGTTCAAAAAAAGACAAAGGAGAATGGGTCCTGATATTGGAGATGCCATTGTCGAGGGCGGCCCAGATTGTGTGGTCGCGATCTCTGAACAGCGATAGTACCGTATTGTTGTTGAGCCCATTGCCCCGGTCGATGTGCCATATTTTCTCTCCATCTTTATTGATCGCGAAGATGCCGCTGTTAATTGTCCCGAAGATGTATGAGTCGCCCGAGACAATAGCGCGGTTAATAGTACTCTGTTTCAGCTCCTTCCAAGCGGGAATATTCCATGGCGTTAATGTAAATCCTTTCTCGGAAAACCGGTATAGCCCGTTTTTGGAGGTAACCACTAACCAATCATCCTTGAAGGGGAGGAGGGCGATTACATTGTCGTCGTTCCACCGGTCGCGTGTAAATACCGGATGAAAATTTTCGCCGTCGAAGAGGCAGAAATCATTGCCGATCAGTTGCGCGAACATCTTTTTCCCCACAGGGAAGAAATACAACACCGCAGGATAAGGCTTTTGGATTCGTATTTCCTTTCCATCGTAAACGAAAATTGTAGAGAATGATTGAAAATAGAGTTTTCCGTTGAACGGATAGATATTCCATATCTCATCATTGTGAAATTGGTATTTTGCAATTCTATGTCTAAGTGTGTGATAAATAAGCTGATTGGTCTCGTTGGATTCGAAATAGCCAAATTCTTCGAAAGAACCTACGTAGATGCGTTCGTAATGGTCATGGGAGTCAATAAAAATGGACTTTACGGAGAGGTTGTTGGGTAGGTTGTGCAGTTTCCAGTTAACACCGTCGTAACTAAGTAGTCCGTTGTCATTGCCGAAGTAGATTACTCCGTTGCTCCCTTGAGCAATAGCCCAATTTTGATTTCCGGCATCGTAATGGTCGGTTGTATAATTATAAACAGGAGGAATAAAAGGGATATCTTGTGCAGCCGAAGGCATGACAAGAACCATAAACACCACGGTAAAGATTGCCGTGAAGAACTGTTTTTTACAGGTCGGGTGCATCGTCATTATATCCGTACAGTTGTCGGAGGCTATTTTTTCTCCAGTAAGTTAGTAATCTCTTTTTACGCTATAGCCACCTCGTTATCGCGCACGAAAGGACTGATCTCCCTCCGCAATTTGTCGAAATACCTCAAATACTCCATCTGCTACTCAATCGGCACCAGGTCTTCGAGGATATGGAATGAGTCAGTACCTTGTTCGTTCAGTGTCTGACGTAATTTCGCCAAAAGTTCATCTTGGCCACTCATAATTGCAAAGATAAAACATTTTCGTTAAACGACAGCAGAACAAATTTATTTGTTTTGCAGAATGCGGAAACTATTTCGATAAGCGAAAAAAACATCGGGAACGCCGGGTTGAAAAAGTATATCGATTTGAGCGTAAAGCCTTTTCAACGGTGCGTTGGAGTATGATAAAGCGGATAAATCATTTAGACCGCGTGGACGTTCATTCGGCGCAGAAAGCAGTAGTGGGAAGCGTCCGTACGAAGCAGGTAAAAAATCCCGTGATCACAAGAGAGGTAATCGGTAGCCGGCCAATTTTTTTACCGCTGCCCGGTCGGTCTTCCCGCTGCCGGTGAGGGGGATCGCTTCCACTACAAGGATATGTAGCGGCTGCCGGACACGGGGCAGGCACTCGGCAACAACTTCTCTGGTACGGTCAGGGTTAGCCTCCGGTCCTATAAGAAGTACCAGCGCCTCACCCAGTTTCGGGTGGGGCAGTGATGTGATTGCAAAGTTTCCGCTGATGTGCGGCCGTAAAACCCGTTCCACCTCCTCAACCTGCACCTTGATCCCTCCGGTATTGATCACATTGTCTTTTCTTCCGATAATATGAAATGAGCCGTCCGGCCTGATTTCTGCAACATCATGGGTGACTACCGGCCCATCGGTCACGCGCGGAGCATCGATGATCAGCGTTTGCTCCTCCGACAGCCTCAGGGAGACGCCCGGCAGGGGAGTGTAGTAGCGGCCGGTACCGGCGCCGCTGATCCTGCGTAGCGCAATGTGGGATAATGTTTCGGTCATCCCGTAGGTGGAGTAGATCTTATTGGGGAGACTTTCCAAAGCCTCTTCAAGCGCCGGGTCGATAGCCCCACCGCCGATAATCAGGTTGCCGACTTGCGAGAGCTCTCTCCTTTCCTCGTCCGTCCGGAGGGAGTTGTAAACCTGTAGCGGCACCATCGCCGCAAAGTCGAACGGCTTCGTGATTCCCGCCAGCGGATGCCCGGAGGGTTCCACTACCATCAGGTCCAGTCCGGCATAGAGGGCCCGAACCACCATCATCTTCCCGGCAATGTACTCCAGTGGCAGGCAGAGTAGTGCCCGATCGCCCTCTCCCAGGTGAAAAAAATCGCAGGTGATTGCTGCGCTGTGCAACATTTTTCTTTTGTGCACGGTGATCTCTTTCGGCTTGCCGGTGGAGCCCGATGTGTGGAGGGTGAGCAGGGGGGAGGGGGAGAACCACTCTCTGAGGAAAAGATAGAGCTTGTGGTGAAAAGGAGAGGTTGCGGCAAACGCCGCAGGATGCCCTTCAGCCAGTTCCTTTCCGCGATAGAGGGTGCCGTCAACAGTAATCCTGTTCATATTCTTTCAACCGTTTGTCCGGAAAGTCTCCTTCCGGGTTAAACCATAGGCTGTTACCCCTGATCTCCAGCGGCAGGGGGATGTTGTTGCTGTAAAGCGTTCCTGTACCCAGTCCCTGCGGCAGCGGATTGTCCAGGGTGGCGCACCATTGGGCAATGCCGTTCAGTCCGATGTTCGACTCTAAGGCGGAGGTGATCCACCAGCTGATCTGCCGCTCGCGGGCCAGCGCGATCCACTCGCTGCAACCGCTGACCCCTCCGTGTAATGTGGGTTTCAGGATGAGGTAGTGCGGATGGATGGTATCCAGCAGCTCTTTCTTTTCATCCGGGTCATGAATGCCGATCAGTTCTTCATCCAGCGCCACCGGGAGCGGGGAATATGCGCACAGCTGCCTCATCTCCTGCCATTGCCCTGCCCGGATGGGTTGTTCGATGGAGTGCAGTTCCAGTTCAGCAAGCCTGCGTAGCTTCTTCGGTGCCTCGTCATAACCGAAAGCGCCGTTGGCGTCTACGCGAAGAGTCACCTCTCCAGCCGGGTGGCGGCTGCGGATAAAGTGCAGCAGCTCCAGTTCCCGCTCGAAATCAATGGCTCCGATTTTCAGTTTGATGCAGCGGAACCCCTTTTCCAGCAGGGAGATTGCTTGCTGCTTCATGTCGCCGTACTCTCCCATCCAGATCAGCCCGTTGATAGGGATTCCCGACTCGCCCCGGCTGAAGGGGTTGTTCCTCAGCTGCCATGAGCGTTGCCGGTAGTGTTCCAGGGCGGTTTCCAATCCAAAGAGGATGGAGGGATAGCTGCGCAGCAAGTCGCTATCGACTTGTTGCCGCTCCTCCGTGATCCTGCAGCAGGCAGCGAGGGTTGCGGCATAGTTTGCGTTATAGTCGCAGCTGAGGTCCTGCAGCGGCGCACATTCGCCTATGCCTTGGTGCGACGGGTCTTCACTGTCGCGGAACAGCACATACCACACCGGATGATCGCGGTAAACCCCTCTCGAGGTGCCTGCCGGTTTCCTGAAGCGAAGCCTGTAGGGGATAATCTCGATTCTGAACACAATATCTTTGGTTTATGGCAGTTTGGGGAACTTCTTAAAATCGGGCTTCCGCTTCTCCAGGAAAGCCTGCTTGCCTTCCTGCGCCTCTTCGGTGAGGTAGTAGAGCATGGTGGCGTCGCCCGCCAGTTCCTGGATGCCCGCCTGCCCGTCCAGCTCGGCGTTGAGTCCCGCTTTGATCATGCGCAGTGCCAGGGGGCTGTGCTGCATCATCGTTTCGGCCCACTCCACCACCTCGTCCTCCAGCCGGTCGAAGGGCACCACCTTGTTCACCAGTCCCATCTCGAGTGCTTCCTGTGCGCTGTACTGGCGGCAGAGGAACCATATCTCGCGCGCTTTCTTCTGTCCCACGATGCGGGCTAGGTAGGAGGAGCCAAAGCCGGCATCGAAGCTACCCACGCGAGGGCCCGTCTGTCCAAAAATGGCATTCTCCGAAGCGATGGTCAGGTCACACACCACATGCAGCACATGCCCTCCGCCGATGGCGTAACCGTTCACCATTGCGATCACCGGTTTGGGGATGGAACGGATCTGTTTCTGTACATCCAGCACATTGAGGCGCGGTACGCCATCCTTGCCGATGTAGCCGCCTTTGCCCTTCACGTTCTGGTCGCCGCCCGAACAGAATGCTTTGTCGCCGGCACCGGTGAGGACGACTACGCTGACCTCCTCCATCTCGCGGCAGATGCGCAGTGCATCGCTCATCTCCCCTGTGGTGGTGGGGGTGAAGGCGTTGCGGTAACGGGGACGGTTGATTGTGATGCGTGCGATGCCGTTGTGGTAATCGAAGAGAATATCCTCATATTCCCTGATGGTTGTCCATTCTCTCTTTGTCATTTTCTATTGTTTTTTGTTGTTGATAATAGGATGCTATCTGCTCCGTGTTTACCTTCATGGAGGTGAACACTTCCAGCAGGATAGGCTTGTCTCCCTTGCGGTTCACGAAAAGCGGCAACTGTTGCTGCAGCTCCTCCGCGTTGCGGGCCGTGAGGCAGAGGAATCCCCGCTGTTCGGCCCAGGTTCGTGCATCTGTGCTGTGTGCCGCCGCTATATACTCATTCAGAGCCTCGGATGCGTTGAGTCCCGGAAGGGTGTGGAAGATGCCTCCGCCGCCGTTATTGTTCACCAGAATGCGCAGGTTGGGGGAGAGGTGTTTGTTCCAGAGGCCGTTCATATCATAGAAGAAGCTCAGGTCACCCGTCAGCAGGAAGGTGAGTTTCTCCGATGCGGCCGCATAGCCTACTGTCGTGGAGAGCGATCCTTCAATACCGTTGGTGCCCCGGTTACAGAAAAGGTGTACCGTGGGGGGAATACTGAAGAGCTGTGCCAGATAGACGGCGTGGCTGTTTGCCAGGTGGAGGGCGGCTTCTTCGGGCAATTGTCGCAGGAACGCGCCTGTCGCGTGCAGATCGGAAAAGGGTACCTCCGGCAGGGTGACCGCTGCGCAGGCGTTTTTCCAGGACTCCCGGAACGGATTTTTCTTCTTTTCGGGCGGGAGCTGCGCCAGGTGATGCAGGAAGGTATAGTGATCGCACCGGATGATGTCGGTGAGCGATTGGAAGGTATCGGCCACCTCTCCCGACGGAGTGATTTGCCAGAGCTCTTTGATGCCAGCCCTGCGGATAAACTGCTTCAGCTGCTTGGAGACAATATGTCCGCCAAGCGTGATTACCAGTTCGGGGGCCAGCTCCCGGCGTCCCTCCTCGCCTGCCGTGCGAAGTACCGCATCAAAACGGGGGTACTCTCCCGCGGGGATATTGGAGAGTTGATCGGCCAGTACCACTACGCCCTGTTCCCCGGAGAGTGTTTTCATAAGTTTTGCCAGCCTGTTGCCGGGGGGTAATTGCCCTGCGATGATCATTTTCCTGGAGAAACTGCGGAAGCGTGTTGCATACTGCTCTTCCGGCGGCAGGGTGAAAATCGGTTTTGGCCGGCGGATCACCCGTACCGTAGGAAGCTTCTCCGTATCGAAGGTGAACAGCGGTTCGGAGAGGGGGATGTTGATATGCGCAGGCCCCCGGCTGTCGTTGTCGAGGCTCAGGATCGCCTCATTGATCAGCCGGTTGCAGTGCCACTCCTCTTCTTCATCTTTTACCTCCGGTAGGTGTACCGACCGGCGTACCAACCCTTCGAACATACCGCTTTGGGGAATGGTCTGCCCGTCTGTTTGCCCGGTCCAGGCGAGGGGGCGGTCGGCGGTGATCACCAGCAGCGGCAGCTGCTGATAATAGGCTTCTGCCACAGCCGGCCCCAGGTTCAGGGCGGCAGTGCCCGAGGTGCAGCATACCGCCACCGGCTGTTGCCGCGCCTCTATTATTCCTATGGCAAAGAAGCCGGCACTCCGTTCATCCACTATGCTGTAACAGGTGAAATCGCTGTCTGTGGCAAAGGAGTGGATCAGCGGCGCATTACGCGACCCGGGAGAAAGCACGAGTTGGGTGATGCCGTGCGCCTTGAGCAGGGCCACCAGCTGTGATACGTTCTTCTTGTCTGAATACATTGCTTTGTTCTTATTTAACGATGTTTGCCATTGTTTTGAGCTTCTGTTCCGTCTCTTCCCATTCATTCCTGCAGGTGGAGGAAGCGAGTAGTCCGCTGCCGGCGAACAATGTGAGCAAACTTTCCCCGATATGCATACACCGGAGGTTGACATACAAATTTGTTTCTGCCGACGGATCCAGCATACCCAGGAAGCCGGTGTAATAACGGCGGTTATACCCTTCATGATCCGCTATGAACTGAAAAGCTTTCTCTTTGGGAAGCCCCGATACTGCGGGAGTGGGATGGAGCGCCTTTAGCAGAGTGCCTGTTTTCGGCTTGTCGGGCAGTGAAAAGCTGAAATCGGTCCGCAGATGGGCCAGATTACCTGCTTTGATGGTATATGGACCGTTGATCTCCGGAGCAATCTGAAAGGAGGTCAGCTGTTTCAGGATGTAGGAAGTGACCAAATGCTGTTCGCGGAGATTTTTGTCGTCCCACGATACATTTCCCGTATTGGGATATCGTGTGCCGGCCAGGGCCACGGTTTGCCATTCGCTTCCCGAGCCTGCCAGCAGTATCTCCGGCGTGCTCCCTAACCAGGTGCCGCTTTGAGGGGTATGCAGCAGATAAACAAAGGAATGGGGGTACTTTTCTGCCGCCCTGAAAAAGGATTGTCCTGGCGAAAAGGCGCTTTCCCTCTCCATCGTTCTGCTTCTTGACAGTACCAGTTTCTTTACCTCACCCTTGAGGAGCGATTTGTGAAACTGTTGAAAAAGAAGGTTGTAGTCGGATCTCTTCTCTTTTTCAGGCCTCTCCGCACCGGCTTTTTCCCGTTTTTGGCCTCTGGAGTAGCTCTCCACTCCGGAGAGGTCGGTGCAATCGGGACGGATCACTATGAGTGGTGATGCGGCTGTGATCCTGAAGGGGGCGATCACGAACCCGTGTTGCCCGTTCAGTTCCTCGATGTCATGCAACAGGGAGGGGGTGCCGGCAGCCTGCATCACAAAGCGGGGAGCCTGCTCATCGGGCAGCCGATATATCGCAAAGCATGCATCCCGCTCAATCAGGGCATCCAGGATCAGGTGTTTCTCCTCCCCGTTCATCGCCTCTTCAATATGCTGTTCGTCACACGGACGGTTGAAACCAGCCTGCCTGCCGACGTGAAGATATCTACATTCCATACATGCATGGAGCGTCCCTGGTGAATGATGGTGCCTATAGCGTGCACCGTGTCCCCCTCTTTTGCCGATGAGACATGGTTGCCGCTGACCTGTATGCCGGCCGCCACCTCGCCGGGTTCGCAAAGGATCAGTGATCCCTGTCCCGCCACCGATTCGGCAAGAGCCAGTGTGGCGCCTCCATGCAGCAGGCCAAACGGTTGGCATACCCGCTTCTCTACCGGCATCACCGCTTCTGTGCGGCCGGGTGACAGCCGGGTGAAAGTGATGCCCAGCGTATCCATCAGGGTGCCTTGGTATGTGGTGTTGGAAGGGTGTTGAGTCTTATCGTTCATGCTTCTGTTTTTTGTATCCTGCAAAAATAGTGAATACTTTAGAAACTGTCTAAATTTCTGACGAAACAAATTTAAACGGTTTCCTGGCATGAACTTTATAATGCTCATTAAAATTTCTCATCGGTTAATAAGTCTCGAACGGCAACAGGGTGGAATTTACTTCTTCTCCAGTAACTTCTTTATTTCGCTGTCCGACAGGATTTTCACGTTTGTGAATAAAAACTTCGGGTCTAGGAAGTTGCCGTATTGATTTATTTCGTCTATTGCGGCGTTGATGCCCAGGCGGACATCGGAATCGAGGGGGAAAAGCATCAGCAGGGTGAAATAGTTCTCTTTTATTTCGAATTTCTCAATTTCCACATCGGCTTGCTGAAGCTGAAAACGAAATTCCCGGTCCACAATCTCTTTTTGCAGATCGGTGAGCGGCAGGCGATCGTTTGTGGTGAACAGGCCAAAGAAACGAAGTTTTTTCTCGTGCCCGCCCAATCCCGACGAAACATAGATCTGTTGCTGCCCGGACAGGTCGGAACTTAAGATGATCCGGCTGCCTACTAATGACATCGACGACCAGTTGAATAGTTCCGGCTCAAGCGGGCTGCTGTGGTAGGTTTCAATGGCCCGGTACGCACCAACATCGGGTATGGATGCCAGCCTCGACAAGCTTTTCTTCTTTCGTTCAATGGTCTCATCGGCAGAAAAAAGTATAGCAATCTCTTCATCGCGCACAAAAGGGGAGTTCTCTCGCCTCAACTGGTCGAAATAACGGAAATATTCCATCTGTTCTTCAATAGGGACCAGATCTTCCAGCACATGAAACGACTCTATGCCTTGTTCACTGAGCGTTTGGCGTAAATTCTTCAATAAATCGTCTTGTTGGCTCATAGAGTTACAAAGATATGCAATTTTTTACTCCACGAAATAATTATCACAAAATTTAAACAGTTTCTATAAAACAGGGTATAAAAAAATTCAAAACAGTTTTCTTAAATTTTATCAATTTGATGAATGTTTGCTCATAAATGACTAAATTCGCAGATTTAAACAAAACCCGTTTTTGTTGTCTATTCCTTAAGGTATTATGCAAGTTAAAATTGTCAATAAATCGAAACATCCGTTGCCCGGATACGCCACGGCTTTGTCTGCCGGCATGGATTTGCGTGCCAATATAGATGAACCGGTTACGTTGAGGCCGCTGCAACGGTTGCTTATCCCCACCGGTATTCATATTCAGCTTCCCGGAGGATATGAGGCGCAGATCCGGCCGAGAAGCGGTCTGGCTGTTAAGCACGGTATCTCCATTGTAAACTCGCCGGGAACAATCGATGCTGATTATCGGGGTGAGATTCGGGTGATTTTGGTGAATTTATCGGACGAAGATTTTATCATCAACGACGGGGAACGCATCTGTCAGATGGTAATTGCCCGGCATGCCCGGGTAGAATGGCTGCAAGTGGATGATTTAGACGAAACCGAAAGAGGCGCCGGCGGGTTCGGGCATACAGGTAAGCATTGATAGCAAATTAAAAAGAATGAATTATAACAAATACATAAGTGGCACCATCGTCTTTCTCGTGCTTTTTCCAGCAAGTATCTTTTCGCAAGGAAAAGGGCTAATCCTGGATGAAACAACCCGGCGGAAATTCGATTACTTCTTTTACGAAGCGGTCAACGCTAAGACCCAGGGAAAATATGACGAGTCTTTCGATCTGCTCCAACACTGTTGTTCGATTGACTCCACCAATGCCAGCGTGCTTATGGAATTGGGTGCCTATTACAGTTCGTTGAATGAGAAAAACATGGCGTTGGGTTATTTTCGCAAAGCGGTGAAATACGACCCGACGAACTATTACTACAACATGATCCTTGCGGGATTGAGCAAAGAGCTTGACCTGAAGGAGGAAGTTATAGATATCTACAACTATTTGCTGAAAACCTATCCCGATAAAGTGGAGCTTTACTTTGATCTTGCTAATGTATATGGGGATAACGGCGAACTCGACAAAGCCATCCAGTCGCTCGATCTGCTGCAAAAATACACCGGGGTTTCCGATGCTATAACACTTAATAAGTTCCGGTTGTATAACATGATGGATAAAAAGGAGCGGGCGTTTGAAGAGATTCAGTCTGTTATCGACAAAAATCCCGATAATATCCGATACAAACTTCTCATGGGTGATTTGTATTTACAAGACAACCAGACGGGAAAGGCATTGGAGTATTACAATCAGGCAAGATTGATCGATCCCGACGAGCCTTCGTTAATCCTCTCGATGGTGAATTATTACGAAAAAACCAACAATAAAACGGCGGCTATTGAGGAACTTCAAAAAGCCATCGTGAGCAGTAAGATGGAAGTGGATACAAAACTGCAACTTCTAGCCCGTTACATTGCCCTGTTACGCCAAAGCCAACAAGACATAAAAATTGCCAACCCGCTTTTTCAATCCATGTTTGAGCAACATCCCAACAATACCCGTATTAATATGATGTATGGCGATGTGCTGCTGTTGCAGGAAGACAAAAAAGGAGCGATGGAGCAGTTCGAGATCTTTACCAAAGATAATCCTACCGATCCCGCAGGATACGAGCAAATGCTTCGCATCGCTTTGCCGGACACGCTTGCTCTCGATAAAGTGATCGAAATTACCCGGGCGGGAATAGAGAATATTCCAACTGCCCCGCAATTTTACTTTTACATGGGATTGGCTAGATTTCAACAAAAAAAGTACAATGAGGCGTTAACTGTTTACGAACAGGGTTTGGCAAATGCCGAATTTCAAAGCCCGCTGATCAAGTCGGACTTTTACGGGCAAATTGGCGACATCAACCATTTCCTGAAAAACAACGAGGTGGCTTTCGAAAATTATGAAAAAGCCTTAAAGCTGAATCCGCAAAACCTGCCGGTCCTGAACAATTACAGTTATTATTTATCGATAGAGAGGCGGGATTTGGATAAGGCGGAGCAAATGAGTGGAATAACCATCAAGGCTGAACCTACAAACCCTACCTATCTGGATACTTACGGATGGATTTTGTTTGAACAGGGAGCATATACCATGGCGAAAATATATATAGAGAAAGCGATTGAATACGGAAAGGATGATAATTCGGCTGAGGTTCTCGAACATTACGGCGATGTGCTTGCCGTGACGGGTGATAAGGAAAAAGCCGTGGAGCAATGGAAAAAAGCCCTGGAGTTGGGAAGTGACTCTAAAACATTGAACAAAAAAATCAGAAAAAAAGAATACATAAAAGAATGAATTTCAGAAAACATATCATCTCACTGCTTTGTATAAGTGTTATTGTGTTGGGGTTGCATTCGTGTAAATCCAAAAGACAAATGATTGCTGCTGCGCCTGTTGAAGAGAAAGTGGATGTCGATCTGTTTACCGATATTTTGGACAATCAGTTCAATTTTAAAACGTTTTCATCGAAGCTCAATCTCAACCTTTCATCAGGAACAAAGTCGCTGAGCTCCAAAGCAAGCCTCAGGATTGTGAAAGACAAGGCTATTCAGCTCTCTATCCAGCCGTTATTCGGCGTAGAGATGTTGCGTGTATATGCCGACCGGGACAGCCTTGTCCTCTTGGACAGGATGAACAAGCGTTATGTGAAAGAGTCTATCGAAGACGTTAAAAGAGTCTATCCCGTGGGATTTGATTATAAAACGCTGCAATCGCTTTTAACCAATCAGGTATTTGTTTCGGGACAAACGGATGTAATTTATTCCGATTACAAAAAGTTTTCCACAGGCCTGGTCTCCGATATGCACTACCTGCTGAGATCCGTTGATAAGGAGTCGGGAATAGAGTATAGCTTTACGATCGACGGCAACGACCGCATTGCATTAACCTGTTTGACGGAACCGAAAGATAATTATTCAATGAATTGGAAATACGACGATTTTGTTATGGAAGCCCGCAAGGCTTTTCCCCGGAAAATGGATGTTGCGTTGGCTTCAACAAAGCGAAGAGTGAACGTAGGACTTGAATTTTCGGGTATCACGCTCGATGAGGATTTCGACCTCCAGGTCTCGATCCCGGGAAGTTATACAAGAGCGGCAATTTCGGATATTGTTAAAATCCTGACGAACAATTGATGAGGAGAGCTTTTGCGATAGGATTGTTTTTGGCGTTTGCATGGACCCTCTTTTCGCAAACCCCGCAAATCGACCATCTTCAGAAACAGCAGAAGATACTGCTGGAAGAGATTAAAAGCACCAATAAACTCTTTCTCGATGTAAAAAAACAAACCACCACCATCCTCCAGCGCATCAATCTTATAAACAAACAAATTGCTTCGCGAAAAGAGATGATGACGTTGCAAAATCAGGAGATTGCAGTGTTGGAAAGAGAGCAGTCGCGGTTGGAAGCGGAAATAAAGCGGTTGGATGAAGAGTTAAAACAAAAACAGGAGAGCTATGCAAAGACAATCCGGGCGATGCAGACCAGCCGGAACGGACAGAATGAATTATTTTTTGTACTTTCCGGCAAATCGTTGGGTGAATCGTTGCGGAGGATGCAATATTTGCGCGAATATTCCAAATGGCGAAAAAGCCAGGCAGAAGAGATCAAGGAGCAAAACGTACAGTTAAGCGCCAGAAAAGAGGCGCTTGCCAAAGCTCAGGCCGATAAACAAAAAGCGGTGGACGCCCTGAAAGCCGAACAGGCCAAGTTGAAGGAAGAGGAGAATGTCCGACAATCCGAGGTAGCGGAAGCGCGGGGAAAACAGCAGGAATTACAGAGGACGCTCCAGAGTAAACAACAGCAGGCTAAGAGGCTAGACGCCCAGATCGAAAAGCTGATTGCCGAGGAAGTGGCCCGTCAGGAACGAGAAGCAGAAGCACGTCGTTTGGCGGCGGAAGCCGAAAGGAAACGAAAGGCCGATGCGGCTGCAAATGCGCGTCGTGAAACCGAGGCAGGAAGAAAGGCCGAAGAGCTGGCAAGGAAAGAACCCGCCACGAAACCGGTCGAACCTGCCGTAAAGCAACCTGAGCCGAGAATAGAAGCGGCTGCCACGACCGATGAAGCGTTCAACCTCTCCAGAAATTTTGTTTCCAATCGTGGAAATCTGCCGATGCCTGTTACGGGAGCAGCATCCATTGTCGGAAGTTTCGGGCAGCGGAGGCACAGCGAGTGGAACATTACCACCAACAGTAACGGTATTGATATTCAAGCACAGCAAGGCGCCAATATCCGTACGGTGTTTGAAGGCGAAGTATCGAAGGTGTTCTCCGTGCCCGGCTACAACACGTGTGTGATTGTGCGCCACGGAGATTACTATACGTTCTACGGCAATATTTACGACCTGTTTGTAAGATCGGGCGAAAAGTTGAAAACCGGCCAATCGCTGGGGCGGATCTATACCGATCCGGATACCGGAATTGCAACCATGCACTTCCAGTTGTGGCAAAAAACCACCAAGTTGAATCCGGAGCCCTGGCTGAAGAGATGACTTAATCCTTAAATGTTTAAACTATGAATATCAAAATCAGACTCATCGTGATGAACTTTCTCCAGTACGCTATTTGGGGAGCGTGGCTAATTTCATTAGGCGCTTATCTTGGCGGGGGATTGAAGTTTTCGGGCGTACAAATCGGAAGCTTCTTTGCCACGATGGGGATTGCGTCGCTTTTTATGCCGGGAATTATGGGGGTCATTGCCGACCGATGGATCCCGGCACAAAAATTACTCGGCATCTGTCACCTCATCGCCGGCTTGTTCCTTTTTCTTGCCGCGCCGCAAACGGAGTATGCGCCGTTATATACCTACATGCTGTTGGCCGTTATGTTCTATATGCCCACCATTGCATTGTCTAACTCTGTGGCATACACATCATTGACTGCTTACGGATACGAAACGGTGAAGTCGTTCCCCCCTATTCGTGTTTGGGGAACCGTAGGCTTTATCGTTTCGATGATTGCAGTAGATCTGATCCGGGTCGATGGTGTCCAGTTATCCAAAACATCGTATCAACTCTATTTTTCCGCGTTGCTCTCGTTGGTGTTGGGGATTTACGCTTTCACGCTTCCCCGCTGTGGAGTAACCAGAGATCCCGATAAAACTTCGTTGATCGACCGATTGGGCTTGCGGGCATTTTCACTTTTCAAGCACCGGCAAATGGCGATTTTCTTCCTTTTCTCCATGTGTCTGGGTATCGCGTTACAGATTACCAATGCTTTTGCCAACGATTACCTGACCAACTATTTTGGGAACATTCCCGAATTTGCAGGGACTTTCGGAGTAGAACATGCCAATATTCTCATATCGCTTTCGCAAATGTCGGAAACCTTGTGTATATTACTTATTCCTTTCTTTCTGAAACGATACGGCATTAAAACCGTTATGCTGATAAGTATGTTTGCCTGGGTGCTGAGGTTCGGCTTATTGGGTACAGGAGATCCCGGAAGCGGTGTCTGGATGCTGATTCTTTCGATGTTGATTTACGGGGTGGCCTTCGATTTTTTCAATATCTCAGGCTCGTTGTATGTCGAAAAAGTGACGAAGCCTGCTATCCGGTCGAGTGCACAAGGTGTTTTTATGATTATGACGAACGGGTTCGGGGCTTTTATCGGATCGTATGCCGCCGGAAAAGTGGTCGATATGATTGGCTGGCCGAATTCGTGGTACGTTTTTGCGGGGTATTCTTTGGTTATTGCGCTCCTGTTCATGATTTTTTTCAAATACAAACATGACCCGGAGCAATTGAAACATGAACTTTGAAAAGCCAAATGATTGAAAAGGTGAAAGAGCTTCCGGTGGGTTGCTAAAGCAGAGACAAAATAATTTTGATTATTGTAAAAAAGTATGTTACATTTGTACACAACTATGTACGGAAAATTATGAATACATTACAAGTAACATCAAGAGAGTTCAGGGAAAAACAAAAGAGTTTTTTCGATTTGGCGGATGCCGGAAAAGAAATAATTATTCGCCGGAAAAATAAAGCTTACCTGTTGACTTCAATTGAAGAGGACGATTTTAAATTGTCCCCCGAAGCTTTAAAAAGAATTGAATTGGCCCGGCAGCAGTACAGAAAGGGCGAAGTAACTGTTTGCGATACGGTCGAAGCTGCCATTGCTCATCTTAATTCGTTATGAACTATAAGATTGAATAAAAAAATCGTTACATTCATCCCGGAGCTAATGGAACATCCCCGCACGGGAACAGGCCACCCGGAACCTTTAGTGAAGGGTAATGATGTCACCTATTCACGAAGGATAAAGAGTAAAGACCGTTTGATATATGACATTGACGATGAACGCAAGATAGTTGAAATACTATCCATTGAAGGACATTATAAGGACAAATAAAATAAATGAAGCTCTACATCAAAAATATGGTTTGCCATCGATGCGTGTTGGTAGTACGCAGCGAAATGGAGAAAATGGGCCTTGATGTGAGGGATGTTGTTTTGGGTGAAGTTTCGTTGAACGGGGAATTGTCGGATAAGCAGAAGGAAGAAGTGCGCGAGGCATTGACGCCGTTAGGTTTTGAGTTGATTGACGACAAGAAAAGCCGGATCATAGAGAAAATCAAGAACATCATTATTGAGTTGGTTCATCAGAAAGACGGTTTACTTCAGTCCAACCTTTCCGACCTGCTGAGTGCCGGACTGAATCACGATTACAGTTATCTCTCCAACCTGTTTTCGGAAGTGGAAGGGACTACCATTGAAAAATACTTTATCGCCCAAAAGATTGAAAAGGTAAAAGAACTGCTGGTTTACGATGAACTTTCGTTAAGCGAAATTGCTGACCGGCTCAATTATTCAAGCGTTGCTTACCTGAGCAATCAGTTCAAAAAGGTAACCGGCTTGACGCCCAGCCATTTCAAACAAATAAAAGAGATAAAGAGAAAACCGCTCGACGAGGTGTAAATCTTACAAATCTATTCCAAAAAAACACAACGGTTTCCCAACTGTTTATTGTTATTTTTGTACGGTTTCGCATGTATTTAATTACAGCTAAATCTTGCGACTAACAATGTTTTGTGACCCGTTCTCGATTTACAGGCTATCTGATAATTAACTCGCTTTGCTCAAACAACTACTCTTTTTTACGTTCATCGCGAGCTATGGGTACCCCGTAAAATATCTAAATGTCTCCGCTTTAGTTGCAATACGAGGGTGGTTCATTCATTAAAAAGATACAACTATGGATAAAAATAGAGATACATCAGTAAAAAAAACATTTCCTGTCCTGCAAATGAGTTGTGCCGGTTGCGCTGCCGGTGTGGAAAATAAAATCAAATCGCTCGAAGGAGTTAACAGTGCGGCGGTAAACTTTGCCACGGCTACTGTTGCGCTGGATTATCAACCCGATAAGATAGATGCGGTTGCGATACAAAAAGCCGTTCAATCTATCGGTTACGATTTGATAATCGGAGAGGATTTTCAGCAGGACAGGCTCGATGAAATCCATCAGCAAAAGTACAACAGTTTGAAAAAGAAAACTTTTTGGTCGTTGTTGCTGGCTGTGCCTGTGGTAGTTATCGGGATGTTTTTCATGCATATGCCTTACGCCAATCTTATTATGTGGGCGTTTGCAACCCCCGTGGTACTTTGGCTGGGAAGGGATTTTTTTGTTAACGCATGGAAGCAGGCCAGACACGGATCGGCGAATATGGATACGCTGGTGGCGTTGAGCACCGGGACAGCTTATCTTTTCAGCGTTTTCAACATGCTTTTCCCGCAGTTTTGGCAAAGCAAAGGACTGGAGGCTCACGTCTATTTTGAAGCGGCCGCGGTAATTATCGCTTTTATTTTATTGGGCCGGCTGTTGGAAGAGAAAGCCAAAGGCAGTACCTCGTCGGCATTAAAAAAACTAATGGGCTTACAACCAAAAACGGTTGTTGTGGTGAAAAACGATCATGAGCAAACGGAAGTTCCCATTGAGCAGCTCATGGCCGGCGATATTGTATTGGTGAAGCCGGGTGAAAAAATTGCCGTGGACGGTACGGTAATATCCGGCGATTCGTTTGTGGATGAGAGTATGCTGAGCGGCGAGCCGATGGCGGTGCACAAGACACCGGGTGAAAAGGTGTTTGCCGGAACCATCAATCAGAAAGGCAGTTTTAGGTTCCGGGCCGATAAAGTGGGAAAAGAGACGATGCTCGCCCACATCATCAAAATGGTACAGGACGCGCAGGGAAGCAAAGCGCCGGTACAGAAACTGGTGGATAAAATTGCCGGAATCTTCGTGCCGGTAGTTATCGGGATTGCGATTCTCACTTTTTTAATTTGGCTGGTGTTTGGCGGGGACAATGCCCTAACGCATGCATTGCTGGCTTTTGTTACCGTATTGGTAATTGCCTGTCCGTGTGCGCTGGGATTGGCTACGCCCACTGCTATTATGGTTGGCGTGGGCAAAGGCGCTGAACAGGGTATCCTGATAAAGGATGCGGAAAGCCTGGAGTTGTCGCAAAAAATAAATGCCGTTGTGCTGGACAAAACCGGAACCATTACCGAAGGCAAACCGCAGGTTACGGATGAGTTGTGGGCCGACGAATCGGTGAAATCGGTGTTGGCAGGTTTGGAGAGGCAATCGGAACACCCATTGGCGGAAGCTGTTGCAGGACACTTTCCCGATGAGGACGCGGTGGCGGTTACCGATTTTCAAAGCATTACCGGAAAGGGAATAAAAGGTGTAGCCGGTGGTGAGACTTATTTTGTCGGAAATAGAAAACTGTTGACGGAAAATAATATTGCGATACCGGAAGAGTTGTCGGTAAAATCAGATGAATGGAGCCAATCGGCTAAAACCGTTATCTGGTTTTCCGATAGTCGAAATGCCTTAGCCATATTGGCTGTTTCCGATAAGATAAAAGAGACATCGGTTGCTGCTGTTTCGCAAATGCAGGAGATGGGAATTGATCTGTATATGCTTACAGGCGATAATGAAGCCACTGCCCGTACCATAGCAAAGCAAACCGGAATCAGGCATTATAAGGGTGAAGTGTTGCCGCACGAAAAATCGGAGTTCGTGAAACAGTTACAACAACAAGGGAAGATGGTGGCCATGGTGGGCGACGGTATCAACGACAGTGCCGCTTTGGCGCAAGCCGATGTGAGTATCGCGATGGGTAAGGGAAGTGATATCGCTATGGATGTGGCAAAAATGACCATCGTATCGTCCGATTTAACCAAAATCCCGCAAGCTGTCCGCTTATCGCGGCAAACCGTTAAGACCATTCGCCAGAACCTGTTCTGGGCATTTATCTACAACGTTATAGGCATTCCCGTTGCTGCAGGTATCCTCTATCCCCTCAACGGGTTTCTGCTCAACCCGATGATTGCCGGTGCGGCAATGGCTCTCAGCAGCGTGAGCGTGGTAAGCAACAGCTTGCGGTTGAAATTGCAGAGACGGCGTACGCCGTCTCTGTGAGTGTTTGTTATTTTGCCTCTTCTTTTGGCATCATCACAACAACAGCTTCGTTACCTTGCGACAGGAATGCTTTCACAAAGCTTTTCACGTCGTTTGTCGTAATGGAATTCAGTATAGTTAAATAATTGGAGTGGCTGTCTTCTCCGTAGAAATACTTGGTGTCGAGCACATTCATCCAGTAACTGTTTTCCTTCAGGTTCTCGTTGTACTGCTTCAGCATATATTCTTTCACTTTACTGAAGTCTTCGGCACGGGGACCGTTATCGGCAATTGATTTTAGTTCGCTATGGATGATGGCATTAAGGGCTTCCATCTTAGCCGGGTCGGTATCGTAGATGATCTGGAGTACGCTTTGTCCCTTCGGATAGCGTGAAATGCCGCCCTGCGTATAAACTCCGTAGCTTCCGCCTTCGTCTTCACGGATCTTTTCGGTGTAAACGATATAGAGAATCTGGTCGAACATACTCATCAGGATCGTGTTCTTTTGGTTACGTTCCATGTTTCCGGTAGAAGCAATAAATACCGATGCTTTGGGATTCTGCATTTCACGTTTGAAAATATTTTCCGATTTACCCTTCTGGAAATCCATCGGGACAGGGACAAACTCACCTTTCACGGCCTCTCCCGGGAGCGAAGCGAGGTATTGCTCGATAACAGGTTTCACCTTTGCTTCATCGATATTTCCTACAAATGTGAAAACGAAACTGCCCGGATTACGGAATTGTTGTTTGTACATCTCCATAATGCGCTTGTAATCTATCTTGGCCAGATCCTTTACCTTGGTGCGTTTTGTCAACGGATTGTCGCTGTAAAGAGCTTTTGTTATCGTGTCGCTAAAAGCCACCATCGGTTCGGCTTCCTGATTTTTTAATTGGGTTTCCATGCGTTGTATAAACGATTGGAAAGCATCGTCGTCACTTCGTGGAGCCGTGAAATAGAGATAAACCAGTTGAAGCATCGTTTCAAAATCTTTGATGGAAGATGAGCCGTTGATGTCTTGCGTGGTGAGCGAAACGCCCGGGCGAGCGGATGCTGTTTTTCCGGCAAGTGCCTTTGCGAGGTTGGTTGCGCTGAAATTACCCACACCGCCTAAGGTGATGACATTGCTCATCATTCTGGCGTTGATCGGATCTTGTTTGGCATAAGGAGAATATCCGCCGGCGCTTGTTCCGGTCATCACGATTTGGTCATCTTTAAAATCGGTAGGTTTCAAGATCACTTTCATTCCATTCTGAAGCGTCCAGACGGTAGCGCCCAGCACGTCGTCCTTTTCCACCTTGGTGATTTTTCCGGGTGTGGGAGGCGTGGCGATAAGCGGTTCATTGGAAACTTCTTCCACGTAGGCTTCGATCTTTTCATCCTTTACGCTGTTGATTATCGCAATAAGTTCGTCTTCCGTGGGATAGACCAGTCCCTCCTTTTCGGGGCCTGATATCGAGATAACCATATTTTTATCGCCGACAAGCTGTGCTACAGATTGATTGATGGCTTCAACCGGGATGTTGGGAGCTATCATGTTCATCATATTGTACTCGTACTCGATGCCGGGGATCGGTTCGCTGTTGGTGAAGCTGTTCACATATTCCTGCGAATACCTGCTGTTCCTCTCTTTATCGCGGTTGTTATACCCGTTTTCGTATTGTTTCAGGATATTGGTGCGTGCGCGTTCGTATTCCGAAGCAGTGAATCCAAAGCGTTTCATGCGTTCCGTTTCGCGGATCATAGCTGCGATAGCATCTTTAATCTTATCATCCGCCGATCCGGCCGCAACCGTCCAGGCATCTTTGGTTTTTGCCACAAAATATTCGTCGTCGTAAGCGTAAGCAGAGGTGAACGGAGCATTCGGTTTTTGGATTATCTCCTGGAACCTTTCGTTGATCATAGCGGCTGCGGCCGATCTGATATAATTTAAAACCAGCCCTGCCTGCGAAAGCTTAATTTCGTCGGGGATAGGTTCGTGTTTGTAAAAAATCATCAATTGCGTGCGTGTAGCTTCCGGATCTGTAGCGATGGAAACAATGGGTGTATCGTTATCGGGAACGGGAAAATATTCGCGTTTAGCAGGATTTTCCGGAACCGGTATTTTGTTGAACAGCTCCTTTACTTTGGTTTCCATTTTGTCGATATCGAAATCGCCCACAACAATAATTCCCTGCAAATCGGGACGATACCATTTTTTGTAATACGTGCGAATCTCTTCGGGCTTGAAGTTGTTGATAACATCAATACTTCCTATAGGTAAACGGTTGGCGTATTTGCTCTCTTTGTACATCACCGGAAGCATCTTTTTCCACAACCGGTATTGCGCCCCACCGCCGGTACGCCATTCTTCACGGATGACGCCGCGTTCTTTTTCCAACTCTTCATCTTCCAGCGCAATCCCGTTTGACCAGTCGTGAAGGATCAGAAGTACCGAATCCACCAGATTCTCGTTTGTGGTGGGAACGTCGGTCATGAAATAGACGGTTTCGTCGAACGAAGTATAAGCGTTGATGTTCGTCCCGAATTTAATGCCGTTGTCCTGCAAATAGTTGAGCATGTTCTTGCCCGGATAATTTTTTGTTCCGTTGAAAGCCATGTGCTCCAGGAAGTGCGCCAATCCGGCTTGGTTGTCTTCTTCCTGCATAGACCCTACTTTTTGAGCGATGTAGAAATCGGCCCGGTTCTCGGGTAGTTTGTTTTGACGGATGTAGTATGTTAATCCGTTTTCCAATGTGCCTTTCCTGACATTAGGATCGATAGGCTGTGGCGGATTCTGTTGCGCCATTGCTGTCATTCCCAGCAATACCAGCGATAATAATAAAATCTTTTTCATTTTTGATTGTCAATTAAATTTTGTGGTTTATTTCAATATTTCAATTTACGATTTTTGGCTCTCATCGTCTTCAAAGAAGGTACTGCAATAGCTAAAATATTTTTTTGTTTACAGTAGTTATTCGTAAATAGTAAATGGTTAGATTCTTTCCAGTACAACTTTCATTAAATCTTCTATCGACCCTTTATAATTGGCATTGGATTCCAATGCTACCCGGTTGGCAATAATGGCGCAAACGGTCATGCACTTGTGTCCCATCATTTTGCCCAATCCTGCAATGGCCGAACTTTCCATTTCGTAATTGGTGATGGAGTGCCCGTCGTAGCGGAACGATTCGATTCTTGCATTCAATTCGGGGTCGGCGAGGGGAAGCCTCACGTGTCGGCCTTGCGGGCCATAGAACCCGATAGCGGAGATGGTTACGCCGCGAATCATGTCGTATCCGATGCGCTCCACCAACTCTTCGTCGGCGCTCACCACATAAGGTGAGCAGTGGTACGGCGACCAGTTCACGTGTTTCTGAAACGCTTCTTCAAAATCTTCTTCCCTCACTTCCTGCGAATGGGCATAGTAATGAAGCAATCCATCAAAGCCGATTGATTTTTCGGAAACCACATACGACCCGATGGGGCAGTGCGGTTGCATACCGCCCGATGTTCCTACGCGGATCATCGTCAGTTGCCTGAACTCCGGTTTTACCGTTCGTGAATGGAAATCGATGTTGGCCAAAGCATCCAGTTCCGTCACCACAATATCTATGTTGTCGGTTCCGATTCCGTGTGAAAGTGCGGTGAGGCGTTTCCCTTTGTACATTCCTGTAACCGTATGGAACTCCCGGCTCCGTACGTCGCACTCGATACTGTCGAAAAAAGAAGCGGTCATTGTTACACGATCAGGATCTCCCATCATCACAATCTTGTCCGAAAGTTGTTCCGGCTTAACGTGAAGATGAAATGCACTGCCATCGGGATTGATAATAAATTCTGAATCCGGGATAATTCTCATACAACAAGCTATTTAGAATTCTCCTCTTTCGCTCCGCCTTGTGGTTTGGCAATGGCGTCGCGCATATCGGTATCCGACTGTATGTTCTTCATCCGGTAGAAATCCATAACACCCATGTTCCCACTGCGGAACGCTTCGGCCATGGCTTTAGGGACTTCGGCTTCGGCTTCAATCACTTTCGCACGGGCTTCCTGGGCTTTGGCTTTCATTTCCTGTTCCAGGGCGATGGCCATGGCGCGACGCTCTTCGGCACGGGCCTGGGCGATATTCTTGTCGGCCTGCGCCTGATCCATTTGCAGGACGGCGCCGATATTTTTACCTATATCGATATCCGCAATGTCAATGGAGAGTATTTCAAATGCTGTGCCTGCATCCAATCCTTTTCTCAACACAAGCTTCGAGATGGAATCGGGATTTTCGAGTACCGATTTGTGCGATGCGGCGGAACCGATGGACGATACGATCCCTTCACCTACGCGGGCAAGAATAGTCTCCTCGCCGGCGCCGCCCACAAGCTGCCTGATGTTGGCACGAACCGTGACGCGCGCTTTGGCAATCAACTGGATACCATCGATAGCAACAGCTGAAACCGGAGGCGTGTCAATCACCTTTGGGTTTACCGACATTCTTACGGCCTCCAGTACATCGCGACCTGCAAGATCAATGGCGGTGGCCATCTGGAAAGGCAGATCAATATTGGCCTTTGATGCGGAAACGAGCGCATGGACCACCTGTTCCACGTGTCCTCCGGCCAGGTAATGCGCTTCCAGGTTGTCCCGGGTAACGTTTTTCAATCCGGCCTTGTGAGCTTCAATCATAGCATAAACGATGGTGTGAGGCGGAACCCGGCGCAAACGCATCAAAAAAAGTTGGACAAGCGAAATGCGGACATTTGCCGATAGTGCGTTAATCCACAGGAAAAAAGGTACATAGTGGAAAAAGACCAATACAAAAATTACAATTATTGCAATGATAATGATCAGGGGGAAAGTTAGTTCCATAATTTAGTTTATTTGATATTCAACGTTTTTTAAAGTTTAATGTTCAGAGTTCAAAGTGAAATTTTTTTAGTTTTTAGCTTTTAGTTCTCCCGTCTTTGCTCTTTGTTCTTTGCTCTTTGCTCTTTGTTCTTTGTTCTTTGTTCTTTGTTCTTTGTTCTTTGTTCTTTGTTCTTTGTTCTTTGTTCTTTGTTCTTTGTTCTTTGTTCTTTGTTCTTTGTTCTTTGTTCTTGTATCTTTATTCTTGTATCTTTGTTCTCTTTCTAACCAACACATTATATGTTTCTACCTTGACTACCTCAATTTCGACATCTTCGTCGATAAACTCCCCATCGAAAGATTTACCTTCGACCGTAATATCGTTTATCATCACTTTCCCGATAGGATTCAGACGGGAAACCGTCACTCCTGTGTCTCCGGGCTGAAGACGTTTCAGGTCGCTGTTGTCCACCGTTTCATGAATATCCGCGGTGAGCGCTATCTTCCGCAATGATTTTGATTTCAGCAGCCACACAAATGACGCCGCAAGCAAAATCAACGAAAGGGCTAGTGTGATGTTGCCGGCCGCAGGCCCTAAGTAGATGTAGGAATAGATTATGCCGCCTACCATAAAAATGGCTCCGCCTACTCCGGCAATGCTGATTCCCGGTAATAGAAAAAATTCGATGAGAAGCAACAGAATTCCCAAAACTATTAAGGCGCCAACAATAATTAAATTGAAAGTCATGATTCATAGAATTAAAAACTGTTTCTGATCTCTTCGTTCCGCGCCCGGAACTTCAACGATTCTATCTCTTTGAAAACATTTTCGCATTCCTTCTCAAGATCCAGAATGGTTGCTCCTGACGAGGAGGTGTTGGAACTGCTGGCTATCTGGTTGCGCTTTTCCGACAGGTCGCTTTCGAGGCGTTCTAATTTGTTTTCCAACTGGGTAGCTTGATAATAGAGCGATCGGGCCACTTTGTTTTTAAAATCGGACAAGGTGTAATATGTTTTTTCGTCGTTAATAACAAACGTAAAATCTCTTCTTTGCGCAGCCTCTTGCGGAGCAATTGTCGCGTGCGAACGTTGCAGCAGTGCCGCATAATCAACATTCGGCTTCCAGGAATCTTTTATTGATGATATTTTAGCCCGGTTGGCTAGGTGCGGCTCATCTTCGCTTTCCAGCAGGGTTACTTCGGATGAGGGTATAAACGTGTAAACACAAACTGAATCTTTCGGTTGAAACCGGTCACTGGCAAACCAGCCGATACCTTTCTCTTCGTCGATCGCCATCATATAATCGTTGAATGGCGAGTTGAACGGCATGTTCAGCTGATTGGGCGTGAGGTACGTATTGGTGGCAAGGTTGTATCGGGTGACGAACAGGTCGTATCCACCCAGCGAACCGTGTCCTGTGGACGAGAAATAGAGGGTAAGGCCATCGGGCATCACAAACGGATAAGCCTGATCCCCGTTTTGATTGACGGACTCCGATAGCCGTTTTTCGTTGCCGAAGGTGTCCATCAACTTTTCCATGGTATAGAGGCTGCTTCCAAGAACCGAACCCGAATCGTTTTGCGGATAATAAATTTTATCCTGGCGCTCGTTAAGGAAAAGCACCTGATTATTGTTGGGCTGATTCCGGAAAAAACGACTCATCGGTTGCAACGAACCAGCGGATGCACTCAGTTTATAGGCCGAGAGAAAATCGGATTTCGGGACAACCAGACTGTCAATAATCTGAATATCTTCGGTGCGGTTGATCAGCCGTTTCAGCTTATCGGCATATTCCCGGTGTGTGGCGAGCTGGGCAAGCGCTTCTTTATTTCTCCGGTTGGCTTTTTCGTATTTGGCGAACTCCTTGTCGGCATCGGCAAACCGGTACATGTTGGCGTAAAGCCGCCCTAAGTAAAGGTACGATTCTGGAATTCTCTTCTGCGAAGCAAACTCGAGGTGTTTTTGAGCTTTTGGATAATCGCCTTCGGTAAATGCGATTACACCTAGCCATTGATTAAGCGGTGCATTGTTGGGATTAACCTGATATTCGGCTTCAAAAACAGGTTTTGCTTGTCTGAAATTCCCTTCCAGATACCATTTTTTTGCATCATCAACCGATTGCCCCATCGAAAAGGAGGGAATGATTAAAAGAATTAATGCAAACAACAGGTGGTCTACTTTCATTATCAGTCTGAAATATAATTTTCAAAGATAGGAAAATAATTTGTAAAAAAATATTCCTTTGTTTGAATTTTCCTGGCTTATGCCGATGCTTTGTCTATATTTTCCATACTTTTTGTATCTTTGTATCGCAAAAATAAAAAAACAGCGCCCCCCGATAACGGCGAAACAATAGAATTATATGCACGAAAAAATAATTATCCTCGATTTCGGTTCCCAAACCACTCAGCTTATCGGTCGCCGTGTGCGCGAACTGAATACCTATTGCGAAATAGTCCCTTTCAATAAATTCCCTTTCGGAGATGAATCGGTAAAAGGTGTGATCCTTTCCGGAAGCCCGTTTTCGGTAAACGATGACCATGCTTTCAAAACCGATTTAAGTGAGATCCGGCGTAACTATCCGGTGCTGGGAATTTGCTATGGCGCCCAATGGATAGCACAAGCATCGGGTGGAAAAGTGGGTAAGAGCGCTTCACGCGAGTATGGACGGGTGCGCCTGCAAGTGAAAGATGCCGCCGATCTGCTGCTCGGAAACCTGCCGCAGCAATCGCAGGTGTGGATGTCGCATGGCGATACCATTTTACAGATCCCTGAGGATTTTTTGGTAATCGCTTCCACCGAAGAGGTTAAAATTGCTGCATACAAAGTGCGGAACGAACAAACTTGGGGTGTGCAGTTTCACCCTGAGGTCTTCCATACGGAGCAGGGAAACAGGATACTTGACAATTTTCTAACCATCTGCGGATGTAAGAAGGATTGGACGCCGGCATCGTTCATTGAAGCGACGGTTGCCGATCTGAAAAAAACATTGAAGGACGATAAGGTGATCCTGGCCCTTTCGGGCGGGGTGGACTCCTCGGTAGTGGCCGTTTTGTTGAACAAGGCCATCGGAAAGAACCTGACTTCTGTTTTTGTAAATCACGGCTTATTGCGTAAAAACGAGTTCGAAACCGTGCTCGAAAATTACAAGCATCTGGGCTTGAACGTTATCGGTGTAGATGCCCGCGGGCGTTTTTATCGTGAACTTGCCGGGGTGACGGACCCCGAACGCAAACGTAAAATCATCGGCAAAGGATTTATTGATGTCTTTGATGAAGAAGCGCATAAGTTGAAAGATATAAAATGGCTGGCGCAGGGAACTATTTATCCCGATATCATCGAGTCGCTTTCCATCACCGGGACCGTTATCAAAAGCCACCACAACGTGGGGGGGCTTCCCGAAAAAATGAACCTGAAACTGTGTGAGCCGTTGAAATTACTTTTTAAGGACGAAGTGCGAAAAATCGGCTTGGAACTCGGGATGGAACCGCATCTTGTTTATCGTCATCCGTTCCCCGGGCCTGGACTGGGAATCAGGATCCTGGGTGACATCACGCCTGAAAAAGTACGCATCGCGCAGGAGGCCGATGATATTTTTATTTCGAATCTTCGCGCTGCAGGTTTATACGACAAGGTTTGGCAGGCGGCTGCCATCCTTTTGCCGGTACAATCGGTTGGCGTAATGGGTGACGAACGCACTTACGAGAACACCATCGCTTTGCGTGCCGTAACTTCCACCGATGCCATGACGGCCGATTGGGCACATCTGCCTTACGAATTTCTGGCAAAAGTATCGAACGAGATAATCAACAAAGTAAAAGGCGTGAACCGCGTGGTGTACGATATCTCGTCGAAACCGCCGGCAACAATTGAGTGGGAGTAGCAACCGTTACTCAGCCTCTAACTTTGGATACGCGATCCGCGTATGATAAATGGTCTGGAGCTTTTGCAGGAAAACTTCTTTTATGTCCGCAATATCGCGGAAAGTGATGGGAGCGAGTTTAAAGTATCCTCCTGTCACTTGCGAATCGATGAGCGAATCCACCAGGTTTCGTATGCTCTCTTCGTTGTATTCGGGCAAGCTTCTTGAAGCAGCCTCCACCGCATCGGCCATCATCATTATGGCCGTTTCTTTCGAGAAAGGGTCGGGTCCGGGATAGCGGAACAGGTCTTCATTGATCTCTTTTCCGGGATTGGCATTTTTCCAGGAGATATAAAAGTATTTAGGCATACTGGTCCCGTGGTGCGTTTCAATAAAATCTATAATCTGCTTCGGCAGGTTATTTTTTTGTGCTAATTTCACTCCATCCCTCACGTGATTAATGATGATGCGTGCACTTTCCTCAAAGGGGAGCCCTGCGTGCGGATTTATTCCCGGCGATTGATTTTCGGTGAAGAAGGCAGGATTCACCATCTTCCCGATATCGTGATACAACGCTCCTGTTCTTATTAATGAAGCGTTGGCTCCTATTTTTATTGCAGCCGCCATGCCCAGGTTTGAAACTTGCAGTGAATGCTGAAAAGTTCCCGGCGCTTTTTCGGACAGTTCTTTCAATATCGGTTTATTGATGTTCGACAATTCGATAAGGCTTACTCCCGATATGAATCCGAAAGATTTTTCGATGAGATATACCAGGGAATAGGAGAACAATATAAAAATGAAATTGATGAAGAAATAGAGAAATATAACCGGGTCAATCTTGTTGATATTCCCTTCCTGATGCATGACCAACCCGATATACATTAAGCTGTAGGCAAGCAGGATAAAGAATGAACTGCGTATTAGCTGATAGCGTTCCGAGAGCTCTTTCAACATAAATATCGATACCATGGCAACCGCAATCTGTATAACCACAAACTCGAACGGGAACGGAACCATCAGCGAGCTTAAGATAATGGTAATCAAACTTGCAAACAATGCCGTGCGGGAGTCGATAAACGTCCTTATCAGGATGGTGACTATGGCATACGGGATAATATATACGTTGAAAAGGTCAAGTTGGCTGGTAATTGCCGTTAGAGCTACAAAAGAGGTGATCAGCAGAACCATAAACATGACGTGCTGCCTGTTCCTGTATTCGTGTGGCCTGAAGAAAAGCAGGTATGCGTAAAATGCCCCGAACAGGAGGGTTACAAGTAGGAGTTGTCCGAAAATCGTCCATCCGTTGTTGCCGGTTCTCCCGCTTCGCTCTTCCGTCACTCGTTTTAACGAATTCAATACCTTGTAAGTTTGAGGGCTTACTATCTCTCCCTGATCTATAATGCGCTGTCCTGCCTGCACCATCCCTGTAGAGGGGGATACCTGCTGGATAAACTCTTCCCTGGCTTTTTCGGATGTGGAAGCATCGTACACGATATTTTCGCGAATATATTTATTGATGTCTGCCGACCGTATCATTTCGGCGTCCATACTCTTGGGGGTATTATGGAGAAGTTGCTCATAGGCCGATTTAATGGTGTTGAACGTTTCCACGCTTTTTGATTCGGCTAAATTCCCCTTTCTTAACCGCATAGATTGCGTTTCGGAAATGAAGACCTTGTCGTAATCCTCCGAACGCATGATACCCGACTGATATATCTTCTGCAAACTGTTTCTCAGATAGAGAATATAAGCAGGAGGCAGGCTTTTTAGTTTCGTGTTCAGGTTGACATCGGCATCAAATTCGGCCATCGCGTTTTTTTCAATATTCTCGTCGATGGTGTAATACGGTTCGTAAAAACGCAGGATACTGTCTTGTTCGGTTTTCAGTTGATCCGCAGGTTTATAAACAGGAAAATCGAACGGAGCAGTCAAAAGTCCATACTGCCAGGGCCTTCCTTCGCTGAACGAATACTTGAAATCTCCTTGCCGGGGAAACAACAAAGTGACAAGTGCAATTGCCAGTATGAAAATAGCAGGTACAAAAAAACGGGTTCTTAGTCTGAATTTTCTTTTTGACTTCCGGTTCATAAATTCGAATAGTTGTTTGTTATTTAATCACTCTCCGCAACAGGAACCTCCTGTATGGCCTTTCTTAACCGGCCTATGGTTTCCTGCTTCCCGATAAGGGCCGAGATATCGAACATGTGCGGCCCTTTACATTCACCAACTACCGCCAACCGGAAAGTATTCATAACGTTTCCGAGGGGATAATTGTTTGTCTCAATCCATTGCATTACTGTTTTCTCCTGGTTTTCGGAAGAAAAATCATCGATCTCCTGCAACACGCTGATCAGTTCGGTCAGCTGTGCGGGAGTCTCTTTTTTCCAGCGTTTCTTCACCGCTTTTTCGTCGTATGAAGTCGGGGCGATAAAGAAAAATGACGCCTGCCCCCACAGTTCTTTCACAAAATTGACGCGTTCCTTTACCAGTCCGATCACCTTTGCGACATATTCTTGTCCGCAGGAGATATTGTTCTCTGTAAGAACAGGTTTGAACATCTCTGCAAGAATATCGTCAGGCGTTTTCTGAATGTATTTGTGGTTGAACCATTTGGCTTTTTCAAAATCAAATTTTGCACCGCTTTTACTGCAGCGGTCAAACGAAAAGGCGTTTACCAGTTCATAGAGGGAGAAAATCTCCTGCTCTGTTCCCGGATTCCATCCCAGCAAAGCCAAAAAGTTTACCACTGCCTGTGGCAAATACCCGCTTTCGCGGTATCCCGACGATACCTCACCCGATTGCCGGTCTTTCCATTCCAATGGAAAAACAGGAAATCCCAAGCGGTCGCCGTCGCGTTTGCTCAGTTTCCCGTTGCCTTCGGGTTTGAGCAGGAGCGGTAAGTGGACGAATTGCGGCATGGTGTCCTCCCAGCCGAAACTTCTGTAAAGCCACACGTGCAGGGGCGCTGAAGGCAGCCATTCTTCCCCGCGGATAACGTGCGTGATCTCCATAAGGTGGTCGTCCACCACGTTGGCCAGGTGGTACGTGGGCAGCTCGTCGGCCGATTTGTAAATCACTTTGTCGTCGAGAACCGAGGAGTTGATCACCACTTCTCCCCGAATCAAATCGTTCACGGTGATATCGATACGGGGTTCAATTTTTATACGCACCACATATTGCGTTCCGTTACCGATCAGCTCTTCCACCGCTTCGGCGGGTAACGTCAGCGAATTTCGCATATGAAGCCGGGTAGTGGCATCGTATTGAAAATTGGGTGTTTCGTTGCGCTTGGCGTTCAACTCTTCGGGTGTGTCGAAGGCCATATACGCCGTTCCATTTTCCAATAACTGCCCGACGTACTTTTTGTAAATATCTTTTCGCTCCGACTGCCGGTACGGTCCGAACTTTCCTCCTTTGGAGGGGCTTTCGTCGTAAGGCAATCCTAACCAATCGAATGCCTCCTGAATATACTCTTCCGCCCCGGGAACAAACCGGGCGGAGTCGGTATCTTCAATCCGTAGGATAAAATCGCCGCCTTGTTGTTTGGAAAACAGGTAGTTGTATAATGCCGTGCGTACTCCGCCGATGTGAAGCGGCCCCGTAGGACTGGGGGCGAAGCGTACTCTTGTTCTTCTGCTCATAATTTAGATGTTGAGGTTACAAAGGTAAGAAAAAAATAAGATTTGGGGATTATTCACAACCACAACCTTGCCTCGTTGCCCATATTAAATACCAGGTCGATGATACTTGCATTTTGAATGAATCCCAGCTTCTCGCGGAAAACCTGGTAATAAGGCTTAGTCGTAAAATCGGACGGACGTTTCGGGTGGATCGTTTCCCGGTAATCGGAAGTTCCTTCCGGTATTTCAACAATATACTCCGATGAAAGCCTGGTAGGTGTTTCTATCTGCAGCCAACCGCAGACGAGTTCATGAAGCTGAAGGTTAAAATCGACGAGAAACGGAATTTCCTTTTCGTAGAACGGTTGCAGTTCATCGGCGTAATACTCGAAAAACGGAGTGGAATTGTAGGCTGACAGGATAGCATTCCAGTGCAGATGCCGCCAGTTGCCGTGATCGGCAATGCGAATCTCTTTCATCCGGCACTTGGGTGAATCCGGTTTTTCGATGGGAATGCTCAGTGGGATCAAGCCGTTGGCGCCTACAATGTTGCACCGGTTCCGGTACGATTGCTTTTGGTAGTTTTCGTGAATCTCGATAACCGCGTTTTGGGCGCGAAAAAGAACCGAATAGTATTCGATGGAAGCCAGGTAGAAAGAGGAAAACAAACAGCTACCGGGGCGGTTCATTTTTTCGCACTCCTGAACAACCTGTTCCACCTGATTTTTCCGTTCAGCCAGCCTTTGTCTTTTTCCAGGGAGAGCCAGATCAGCATCGGCTGTCCCACGATATGATCTTCGGGAACAAATCCCCATACGCGGGAGTCGGCGGAATTGTGGCGGTTATCCCCCATCATGAAGTAGTAGTCCATCTTAAAGGTATATGAGTCTGCCTGTTGTCCGTTTATATATACTTTCCCGTCACGAAAAGAAAAATCGTTTCCTTCGTAATTTTTTATGCAGCGCTCGTAAGCTGCCGCTTTAAAGGCCACATCGGTATCGAAGGTAATGATAGCCCCTTTTGCGGGAATCCAAAGCGGCCCGAAATCGGCTCGGGTCCAATTGGTTGGATAGTTTAAGGGATAATAATAACTCGATCCGGGCTGTTCCACATCTTTTATCACTTCCCACACGAAAGGTTTTTCTTTCAGTTTTGTCAGCATTGCTTCGGTCAGAGGAATATTGTAATAGATTTTTCCGTTGTTGCCGTTGCGTTGTTTTAATCCGTAGTTGGCCATGGTCAGGCTGTCGATACCCGTTAAATCCTGCATTTTGGTGGCCACCTGCCCGTAACCGCCCGGCATCGTGTAGTCGTCTTTGTTGACGCCCAGTTCCTGAAAAATATTTTCTGAGATAACCGTCCCGTCGGTATGAATCATATAAGTTAACTGCGACAGTTCCGGGCTCGGGATGAGTTTTCCATCGATATAAACACTGTCGTCGCGCACTTTGATGGTTTCACCGGGAAGCCCGATACAGCGTTTCACGTAATTTTCGCGCCGGTCAACCGGACGAAAAACCACTTTGCCGTAAGTTCTTTGATCGGAACGTATCCCCGCACTTCCATTGGCATTGTATCTGGAGAGGGTATAAAAATCAGTTCCCTGCTGATTCAACGCCACCGTATCTCCGGCAGGAAAATTAAAAACGACGATATCGTTTCGTTTTACCTCTCCAAACCCTTTTAGCCGGTGGTATTTCCACTGCGGTTTATCGATGTATGATTTTCCGCCGATGATCGGCATGGTGTGCTGTGCCAGCGGAAACGAGAGGGGCGTGATGGGCGCGCGAGGCCCGTAACTGACTTTGCTGACCGCCAGGAAATCGCCCACAAGCAGCGATTTCTCCAGTGATGATGTGGGGATCTGGTAGTTCTGGAAGAAAAAAACATTGATAAAGTAAACCGCTACGAGGGCAAACAGGATAGCATCCACCCATTCCATGGTTTTGCGGACGGCTTTGTTTTCGGATTTCTTCCACCACGACCACGACACAAATTTAGTGATGTATATGTCGAAAAAAAGCGGGATAAACAGCAATATCCACAGGTTCCCCGCCCAAATGGAGAAAAGGATGGTGAGAAGTGTCCATACGCCAAACCAGATCCATTGATACTGTTGAGCAGCGGAGATGCGCTTGTTGATTTTATTCATCGTTGTATGTTTTTTGCAGTTGTTTTTAATCGGTTGGGTTCTCTATTCTCTTTTTGAGGATTCAGGGATGTAAATTCAGCATATCTTCCATTCCCAGAAAGCCTTTTTTCCCTTTTGTGAATTCGGCAGCCAAAACGGCGCCGAGGGCAAATCCCTTTCGGCTTTTAGCATCGTGGGTGATGCGTATGCTGTCGGCTTCCGACTCATAGATGACGGTGTGAATGCCGGGGACCTCTCCTTTGCGAAATGCAGTTATCTCCAGTTCGTTTTTATGGTCGGATTTATTGAGCGACCATACTTTCTTTCTGTCCAGGTTCTCTAAGATGCCTTCGGCAAGAGTAATGGCTGTTCCGCTGGGCGCATCCAATTTATGGATGTGGTGTGTCTCTTCCATTCGCACGTCGTAATCGGGGAATTGGTTCATTATCTTTGCCAGATAACTGTTTAGTGCGAAAAAGATATTTACACCCAGGCTGAAATTGGAAGCGTAAAAGAAGGTTTGCCCATCGTTTTCACAAGCCGCTTTCACTTCATTCAAATGTTCCAGCCAACCGGTTGTGCCGGATACTACGGGAATGTTTGCCGCAAAAGCTCTGCGGTAATTCTGCAAAGCACTCTCGGGCGATGTAAATTCAATGGCTACATCGGCGCTTGCGAATTCGGGAGAGTCAAATTTATCGTTTTCGTTTATGTCAATGGTACAAACGATTTCGTGGCCGCGTTGCCGGGCGGTTTTTTCAATCTCGTGCCCCATCTTTCCGTATCCGATTAATGCAATCTTCATCTTATGTAACTGTTAAAAACGCAAAAGTACAAAAATAGAACTGATTATGAATCTGTTTTACGTTATTTGTTCTTAAATTCATAACCTTACAGCCATCCTTTCTCCCGATACCATTTTACGGTTTCCTCCACCCCCTCTTTTAACCGGTAATCGGGTTTGAAGCCGAGGTCGCGTTGCAGCGGAGTAATGTCGCACGACCAGTTCCGTTGCTTCATTATCTTGTATTTATCGGTATTGAAGGTGGTTGTTTTACCCAGCAGGGCAAAAATTTTTTCACTGATGAACGATGTCGGTTTCACTATCCACAGCGGAACTTTTATCCTGAAGACATGTTTCTTTTGTAACGCCAGTTGCACGATGGAGTTGAATTCCGTATCGGTATAAATATCCCCATCGGCCACGTAATATTCTCTCCGGTAAATGTTCTTTTCCATACAATCGAAAATAATCTTCACCAGGTCATCGATATAGATGAACGTGAGAATCTGTTTCTTGAATCCGGCACCCACATCCATCCCGTTTTTCACGGCTCGCATCAGGATCAGGTAATCCTTGTCGCGCGGACCGTAAACCCCTGTTGGGCGAAGGATGATATACGGGAAGCCGGGCAATGCTTTCAGGTAATTTTCCGCCTTTAGTTTACTCTTGCCGTAAGCGGTGTTTGGGTTAGGGGTTAAATTGCAGGATAAAGGCGTATAGTTTATTTCGTCACCCACGCCGATGGCTCCCAGCGAACTCATAAAGACGAACAAATCGGGAACGGCATTCGTTTCTACAAGTGCATCCGCAAAATTCCGTACCTGTTCGAAATTTACCTTGTCGAATTCAGATTTACGGATGGCTTTAGTAATCCCGGCACAGTGCACAATATAATCGAATCGCCCGTTTTTACCGATAAACTCACGGAGTTGCCCTTTCAATTTCTTTTTATCGCCGTAGTTCAGGTCGATAAACCTTATCCGTTCATCCTGCAAGTAAACTTTGCTGCTGCTTGGACGAATTCCCGCCCAGGTTTCATAACCCAGTTCCAATGCTTTGTCAACGGCTCTGCTGCCGATAAAACCGCTGGCTCCGGTGATGAGAATTCTCTTTTGTTCCATTTCTTCCAAAATTCAATTGCAAATTTAATCATAACAAATCGTTTTGAAAATATTTTTGTTACTTTGTGCTAACTAAAACCGTACGGGGTTGTTTAAAACTAAAACACCTCTCCGTTGTTTAATAGTGTAAACGAATTAGAAAATATGAGTAAAAGAACATCTGTTGCAGAACCCGTATCGAAACCGAAAAAGAAAGAGTTGGAACAACTTGTTGTCGATTTCCTGACAGTAAATAAAGAAAAACAGTTCAATTACAAACAGATAGCTGCCGCATTAAATATTCGGGGAGAAGAAGGCCGCCGCGTACTGATAAAAGCGCTCGACCGGCTTCGCGATTACGATGTGCTGTTGGAAACGTCGCGCGGAAGATACCGGTTGAATAACCGCGGACTGATCCTCGAAGGACGATTTGAACGAAGAAGCAACGGCAAAAACTTTTTTGTGCCCGATGACGACGCCAATGTGATTTATATTCCCGAACGGAACAGCAAGCATGCGATGAATGGAGACCGGGTCCGTGTCCAGCTCCTGGCAAAAAGGAAACGAGCCGATACCGAAGGTGCGGTGATTGAAATTCTGGAACGCGCTCAAACCCGCTTTGTAGGGGTGTTGGAGGTGCAGAAATATTTTGCTTTCCTGGTGATGGACAGCAAGTTTTTAGCAAACGATATATTTATTCCTATGGATGAACTTAACGGAGCGAAGAACGGGGATAAAGTGGTGGTGGAGATTGTGGAGTGGCCTGAAAAAGCCAATAATCCGGTCGGAAAAGTGATGGATATATTGGGTAAGCCGGGTGACAATACCACCGAGATGCACGCTATCCTGGCACAATACGGATTGCCGTACAAGTATCCCGAAAATGTGGAAAAAGCGGCGGACCTGATTCCTGAAAAGATAGATGAAAAGGAGATAGCCAAACGTGAAGACTTCCGGGATGTGTTTACGATAACTATCGACCCGAAAGATGCAAAAGATTTCGATGACGCCTTGTCGCTTCGTAAGGTCTCCCCCACACTGTGGGAGGTGGGTGTGCATATTGCAGATGTGACGTATTACGTGAAACAGGGCGACATCATCGACAAAGAAGCTGAGAATCGGGCAACATCCATCTATTTGGTTGACAGGACTATCCCCATGCTGCCTGAAAAGCTGAGCAACGGGTTATGTTCTCTCCGTCCAAAAGAGGACAAACTCTGTTTTTCGGTTATTTTTGAACTCAATGAACAGGCGGAAATAAAAAAATCACGCATCGTTCGCACCGTTATAAATTCCGACAGCCGGCTCACGTACGAAGAGGCACAAACGGTGATAGAGACCGGTAAAGGCGATTTTTCAACGGAGATACTGGCGATGAATGACCTGGCGCAGAAACTGCGCAACAAGCGTTTTGCCAATGGAGCCATCAATTTTGAACGCTACGAAGTGAAATTCAACCTCGATGAAAAAGGTAAACCGCTTGGTGTCTATTTTAAAGAATCGAAAGAGGCCAATCACCTCATCGAAGAATTTATGCTTCTGGCCAACAGGACGGTAGCCGAATTTATCGGAAAAGTACCGAAGGGTAAGAATGCAAAGACATTTGTTTATCGTATCCACGATATCCCCGATTCCGAAAAATTAGACACATTGAATGCTTTTATCCTCCGCTTCGGACATAAAATAAAAACCGAAGGAAATAAAGTGGAAGTAGCCAAAAGCATCAATTCGTTGTTAGACAAAGTACAGGGCCGCCCCGAAGAAAACCTGGTGGAAACCATCGCTATACGCACCATGTCCAAGGCGGTTTATTCTACCAAGAACGTGGGGCATTACGGATTGGCTTTCGACTACTATACGCATTTCACATCGCCCATCCGCCGTTATCCCGACATGATGGTCCACCGGTTGCTCGAACGTTACCTCAACGGGGGATCTTCAGTCAATCAGGTAGAGTTGGAGGCGGAATGCAAGCACTCTTCCGATATGGAGCAGGTGGCTGCCAATGCCGAGCGCGACTCCATCAAGTACAAGCAGGTGGAATTTATGACCGACAAGATCGGAAAGGTGTACGATGGTGTTGTCTCGGGCATTACGGAATGGGGAATTTATGTGGAGATCAATGAAAACAAATGCGAAGGGATGATCCCTATCCGTGAACTGGACGATGATTTTTATGAACTGGACGAGAAAAATTACCGATTGGTAGGCCGCCGTACCAAGCGCGAATATCGCCTCGGACAACCGGTTTCCATACAAGTTGCAAAAGCTAACCTGGAGAGGAAGCAGTTGGATTTCGTTTTGAGTTGAAATGCAATTTCCTAAAAACTGAAGTCTTGCTGAATGCGTGCTGGAAAAAGACCGGGCCTTGATATTCGTACTTTTGCCAACAGGAACGGTCCCGAAGCTCGGGGATAGGGTCGAGGTAATACTCCCTGTCGGCGTTGTCCACAATCAGGAATCCCCCTATTGCTATGTGCGGAATCGCTCTTTTTATGCAACTGTTCCTTGCCCTTCCATCCACCAGAACCATGCTGAAATATTCATCCGGATATGCATCGATGGCCTTCACGTACTCTTCGAATGAGAGGCCGGCCGACTTTGCATCTTTCGACACAAAGTCATCGGGATTCCGGTAATCTTTTTCATTGAAATTATCGATCCTCTTGCCTGTAATCTCTTTGAGGGTTACGTTTTTTATGCCCGATTCTTGGATTTTTTCTCTCAAAACACCGCACCATTCCGGGTCGTGCTCAATGGTTACCACCTCTTTGCAGTGTGAAGCGAAATAGAGGGTGGAGCCGCCCGATCCCCATTCGAAAACATGCATCCAGCGATCGCAATTTCTCGAGAAAAAATCGATGGCATCGTAGGTCATCCAAGGCAAACGGCGGCTTAAGGTGGTATCGCCCGACTTTTTATCTTTGTACCATTGATGTAAGTACTTTATGTGCGATAATGTCTTGTTTTTTAAGGCATAATCCATCGCAAAGCGAACATATAACAAAAGATCTTTCATCGTTTTATTTTTTTCTTTTTTTTAACCAATTCTCAATTTCTTTCAGCATCTCAAGTTTTAATAACCTGCAGAGAGAGAGGTATGAGGTGCCTGTAACGGCCAGCGTGAGGAGTATAATTAATATATCATTCTCTATTTTCAGCGTAAAAAAGAGAGATAGGGCAACGCTGATGATCGCCAAAAGTAAATAGGGAACAATATCTTTCATCAGGTGAAAAAGGGTGTATCGGATAAGTTTTCCCGTCAAAACCACAGAGATAAGAAGCGAAATGATCGTATAGATTATCCAACTAACCGCTAAGGCCGTTATTCCATGCGGAAAAAGAAAGAGGATCAGTAAAATCAGGATTACCCCTTTTACAACCTCAATACCCAGGAAAAATTTAGCGTTTTCCCTTGCGATAAACAGTTCCTGAAAGATATAAATAAAAGGAGAAAGCATTCCGGCAAACGTGAGGATCTGAAAATAAGGAACCGCCGACAGCCATTTTTCTTTGAAAAAGAGATGGAATGTTGGCTCGGCAATCACAATCATGGCAAACCCGATAGGGAACGAAAGGAACGCAATAGATTTTATGATCTTGCTCACCACACGCTTTAACCGTTCCTGCTGTTCGTTTATTTCCGATAAAATAAGCATCGCTACCGAGCGGAAAGTATTTGTCAGTGTAAGAAATGGAATGTCCTGATACTTTTTTGCCTGATTGAAGTAGGCCACCTGGTTCATCGGATAAAAAGCGGCGATCAAACTGGGATAAATATTGTTTACCGTGGTTGAAATAACCGATGCGGACAACAATTTATTGCTGAAGGCGAAAAATGTTTTTAAACTCTTCCGGCTGAATGGGGCGACAGGCCGCCACGATGAGTACAACCACAAAAAAACAGTACGGAAAAAGGCATAGAGAAGCGTTTGGGCTACTAACGCCCATACGCCGTATCCTGCAATGGCCATTACAATGGCTGTCACATCCGAAATGAACAGTGCCAGCGTATTTACCTTGGTGAGCCCCTTGAAATCGGCTTTTTTCGTGAGGATGGTTTGGTGGATTAGTCCGAACGCATTAAAAATAAGGGATAAGAACAGTACTCGAACGACGCTTGTGATAGCGGGAGCATTAAAAATATTTCCCAATATGGGTGCGGAGAGAAAGAAGAGCGTATAAAGAACAAAGCTCAACGAAATGTTGAAATAAAAAACCGTGCAATAATCGCTCTCATGCAAATTTTTCCGATTCAATAGAGCCCGGCCAAAACCGCTGTCGATGAGGATAGAAGAAAAAGCCACAAAGACTGCCAGTGAGCCAATCAGACCGTAATCTTCCGTGGCAACGATATTCATCAGTATCAGCATACTTGCAAAATTGAGTATCTGCTGCCCGAATTTATCGAGAAAGCTCCAAAAAAGCGAAACGGTTGTCTTTTTTTTGAGTGCAGAATCGGCCATACCGGTGATATAATGGAGCAAAAGTAATTCTTTTTGAACAGCGAAACAAATTTAAACAGCTTCTGCTAACGGATTATTTCGTATTTTTGGTGCAAAATTCATGTTTGATAATGACTTTTTCCGAAGAGATAAAACAATATGCCCTCTCGCTGGGATTTGATGCCTGTGGGATTTGCCGTGCCGAAGAGAGTGAACAGGAAGCCAACTACATGAGATGGCTTTCAGAAGAATGCCACGCAGGAATGAGTTATCTGGAGCGAAATGTGGATAAGCGAATGGACCCCGGGCTGTTGGTTGAAGGGGCGCGCTCAATCATCTCGGTTGCGCTGAATTATTTTCCCCACCGTTTTCAACACGAAAATGCCCCCAAATTTGCTTATTACGCTTACGGTGAGGATTATCACGATATAGTAAAAGGGAAGCTAAGCCGGCTTTTCGATTTTATAAAACTTCGTTTTCCTGATGTGTCGGGACGTTATTTCTCAGATTCTGCTCCCGTTTTGGAGCGTTTCTGGGCGGCACGTGCGGGGTTGGGCTTCGTGGGTAAAAACACCTTGCTGATTATTCCGGGAAAAGGATCGTACTTCTTTCTGGGAGAACTGATTATCGATCTTGAACTGGACTACGATTCGCCCGTATCGCAAAATTGCGGGAGATGCCGCCGCTGCCTGGATGCCTGTCCCACCGGAGCCATTGAAAAGCCGCATTGGTTGAACGCCCGCAAGTGTATATCGTACCAAACCATTGAGAATAAAGGAAATATCTCACCAGAAATTATTCCACGATTAAGTAATAATGTCTATGGATGCGATATCTGCCAGATTGTTTGTCCGTGGAACAGGTATGCCCGGCCGCACAATACCCCCGGGTTTAATCCTTCGGATGAATTCCTGTCGCTCGATTACGAAGGGCTTCAGGAGATGGATGAAGATACTTATCGGCGGATTTTCCGAAAATCAGCGGTGAAAAGGGCTAAGTTCGCAGGATTGAAAAGGAACGTCACCGCCTGGAAAAGTTCTCAACAAACCGGAGGTGAGATTTCCTAAAATCACTATTTTTAGCTACTTTTGCACATCCAACTATGCAAGATCCATTCGACATACACGTAAATAAAGATTTTCAGGAAAACGACCGGGAATACGAAAATGCGTTGCGTCCGCTAACATTTAACAGTTTTAACGGACAGGATAAAATTGTTGAAAACCTGAAGGTCTTTGTCAGCGCGGCACGCATGCGCGGTGAATCGCTCGATCATGTGCTGCTGCACGGCCCTCCGGGATTGGGAAAAACTACCCTGTCGAATATTATCGCCAACGAGCTGGGCGTGGGATTCAAGGTTACGTCGGGCCCGGTTTTGGATAAACCCGGCGATCTGGCTGGAATTCTTACATCGTTGGAGGCGAACGACGTGCTGTTTATCGATGAGATTCACCGCCTGTCGCCCGTAGTGGAGGAGTATCTTTACAGCGCGATGGAAGACTACCGGATTGATATAATGATTGATAAAGGCCCGAGCGCCCGCTCTATCCAAATTGATTTGAATCCGTTTACGCTTATCGGGGCGACCACGAGAAGCGGATTACTGACCAGCCCGTTGCGTGCCCGCTTCGGCATTAACATGCATCTGGAATATTACGATACCGATACGCTTACGGGTATTATCCTCCGCTCTGCCAACATCCTGAATATCGCTTGTGCTCAAAATGCTGCCGAAGAGATCGCTTCGAGAAGCCGGGGCACGCCACGAATTGCCAACGCACTTCTTCGCCGTGTACGTGATTTCGCGCAGGTGAAAGGTTCGGGTAAAATAGACAAAGCCATTTCGTCCTACGCCCTTGAAGCGTTGAATATCGACCGTTATGGGCTGGATGAGATTGACAATAAGATATTGCTCACCATTATAGATAAATTTAAAGGAGGCCCTGTTGGCATTACTACTATTGCTACAGCAGTTGGCGATGATGCCGGAACCATTGAGGAGGTTTACGAACCGTTTCTCATCAAAGAGGGTTTTTTGAAGCGTACGCCGAGAGGACGGGAAGCAACGGAACTGGCTTACCGGCATTTGGGACGAAAAAGAGAGTTGGAGCAGGGACTTTTATTTTGAAATCAGACGGTTAGACTATCTATGAGAACTAAAAAGCGGTATAAATAATATCCAGTTTCAGTTTTTCCGGTTTATTCTCAAGCATTACCGCCGCCGGCTTCATCTGATTGTAAATTGCGGTTGCTTTAGAATTTCCATACTGGTCTGTTGTGAAAGTAATGTCCACCGGAACTAAACAATAGGTGAGATCGAAGGCCTCTTTCTTCTTCTTTTTGTAATAATTGATCATTGCCGCGATATTCCCGAAACTGTACGAGTAGGTTTCTTTGTTGAAAGAGGCGTAGAAACTGGTTACGTTGTCGTCTAACCTCCTGTTTTCGAAGAACCCTTTCAGGGAATCTTTGTTGACCAAAAGCAAGTAGTCGGGTGGGGATAACTTTACCTTCTCATCCTGGTTGGCTTCGGGCAGGGCATAAACCATGAGCCGTGCCTGATTCAACGATCGGGTAGAGAGTTTTGAATAGATATCTGATATGGGGAATGTTATTTCTGTGTTTACGCCTGCCGGGCTCTTTACGAAAGTACCTTTGTCATTCGGCGCCAGCAACTGGTCGTTGTTGTTTTGTATGTGATTGATTTGCGTAACCTCCGGCGTGATGTTCAGGCGGAATTCGGCGGTGCGTATCGTATCTGTTTTAGTAGAGGATCCTTTTGGATCGAGATACTTGTAGAAAATATTCAGCGAGGTCAGGTTTACGTTCAGTATCGTACTGTTCCCAAAGTTTGTCGTAACGTACAGACCGGGGAAAAATTCCCGGAAAGTATCGGTATTTTTCAGCATACCGTGATCCGGCTTTTTATATTCATTCAAAAAATCTTCTCCGATAGATTTGGGCAGCTTTGTAAATATCTCGTAAATCTTGATGGTTTGCGTGGTGTTGCCGGAATAATAGGTCTCTGTGCGGTAGGTGTTGTTTCTGCCGGTAAACGTTTTAGTGCCGAGCGGGGCGCTCATGTCGGATTTCGTTTTTGGATCGAAGTTCGTGTAGTCCTTGTTTTTAGGCAGCTCTTCAATTACCTTGTAAACGGCCAGTCTCATGGGTGCCAAAGAGTCGCCGATTATGGACGAGTACGAGACCGTCATCCGTACGGAATCGATGATGGCTCCATCTTTAAACGCTTGATTCTCCGGATAATAAAATTCACCTACATATTCAGACCGGATGTTGCCGAAAACCGGGTCGATATATTCTCCTAAAATAGGATATTTGGTTCTGGAGAAAACAGAATCGACCTGTATGGTACGCGATAATAGTTTCAACGTATCCGTACCCACCGAAACCCGGTCGTTTTCCGGTTGTATGGTAAAGCCGATCTTGTCCAAGGTGTCAACGCAAGAAGCGAAAACGGTGACAACAACAACGAAAAACAGTTTGTATAAGGTTTGAAGTTTCATGCGTTTAAAAAATTACGGACGCAAATATCTGAAAAAAAAAGTTGAAAAAAAAGCCCTTAACGGGCTTTCTTCTCTTTTTTAATGATAATTGTCAATCGGAACAGAAAAATATCTGCTTAACTGATTTTTTTAAGAGAATTTACGCGTCTATTTTATCGCAAAATTCATCTATTTTTTCTACGTTATTCTCAAAATCGGGACTGTACCCCAAATAGGGTATTTTTTTATCAGTAATGTATTTATCCAGTTCTTTATGAATATTTTCACTGCCTTGAACAACTCCATCGGAATAGTCGATGGCCAGCTTGGTGAGGTTTACAAAGTCCATTTTTCCCCGTTTCTTTACATCTTCAATCTCTTTATCGCCGATGGTATCGAAACGAAGTTTTTCTGAAAAACCTTCATTGAAAGGTTTTTTGAAGTCTTCGTCGTAAACGGAATATATAACTTTCGCATTCTTCAAACACGGATCATCTTTGTATCCTTTCTTGATGTAAATTGGGGCCAATGCCGTAAACCAGCCGTGGCAATGAATCACATCGGGGACCCAGCGCAGTTTTTTGATGGTTTCCAGCACACCGCGGACAAAAAAGATGCTTCGCTCATCGTTGTCATCGTATTCCACCCCTTTTCCATCTACAAGTGTTTCTCGATTTTGAAAGAAATCGTCGTTGTCTATAAAATAGACCTGCATGCGCGCCGATTGTATGGAGGCAACTTTGATGATGAGCGAGTGATCCGAATCATCGATGATCAGGTTCATCCCCGAGAGGCGAATCACTTCGTGCAGTTGGTTCCTGCGCTCGTTGATATTGCCGAATTTAGGCATAAACGTGCGAATTTCGTGCCCTTTATCCTGGATGGCTTGAGGTAAATATCTCGATATATGCGAAATTTGTGTTTCCGGCAAATAAGGAAAAATTTCCTGTGTAATGTACAGAATTTTTTTTTGACTCATTTAATTAATTTTCTTCTAATTCATTACAAAGATAATAAAAAAAATCCGCATAACGGCAAAGCGTTTTGGGATATATTTTATTAATATCAGTCCTATAGGTGATTAACTAAATAATAGCTTGGGCATTTTCAGCAAATGAATGGACGTTTCGCTTTTTTATTCCATAAAAATGTTGTTGCTTTGCACGCTGAAATAATTTGTGTGTATTCCAATAAGCATGTAATAAAAATAAGCTTGCCCATTCTGCTCAGCCTGTTGGCGCAGAGTATTATTCAGGTAATAGATACTGCCTTTCTCGGCCGGGTGGGAGAGGTAGAGCTGGGTGCATCGGCACTGGCCGGAATTATTTACATTGCCATCTATACCATCGGCTTCGGATTCAGTATGGGGAGCCAAATTTTGATCGGTAGGCGGAACGGCGAAAAAAAATTCCATCAGATAGGAGAGATCGTCATTCAGGGAATTCTATTCCTGCTGGTGCCGGCTCTATTGTTGATTGCAATATTTAAGCTCGGGTTTACCGATTCTCTGATGAGCCTGTTTAAGTCGGAAAATGTGAGCGAGGCTGTTTCCGATTACCTCGACTGGCGCGTATATGGTTTTGTCTTCGCTTTCACCAACAGCACGTTCCGGGCATTTTATATCGGGATTGCCCGTACAAAGGTGCTCACGATTAATTCGTTGGTGATGGCCCTGGTGAATTTAGTCCTCGATTACGGGCTGATCTTCGGAAACTTTGGGCTACCCGAAATGGGGATTGGCGGCGCTGCGCTTGCATCGGTCATCGCCGAGGCATCCTCAACATTGTTTTTCGTTATTTATACACAAAAAACGGTTGATCTGGAGAAATATGGCTTCAGGAAAATTACTTTTAACTGGTCGGTAGTGAAAAAGGTGCTGGATATTTCCGTTTATATGATGCTCCAGTATTTGCTCTCCATCGTAACCTGGTTGATGTTTTTCGTGTTTATCGAGAATTACCTGGGTGAACGTCCTTTGGCCGTGACCAATATTGTACGGAGTTTATATACCATTGTTACCATTCCGTCCCAGGCGTTGGGTGCGGCAGTGAACACCATGGTGAGCAATACTATCGGCGCCGGACGGCAAAACGAAGTGTTGAGTTTGATAAAGCGGGTTACCCTTATCAGCCTGTTTTTAATGCTGGCCATAATCTTTGTGGTTGCGATTGCACCGCGGCTGATGATTCATATCTATACCAACGATGCTTCGCTTATCAACGATACGGTGGTGCCGTTATACGTGCTGTTGACTTCCCTGCCCTTGTATGCGGTGGGGACAGTTCTGTTCAGTTCGGTTTCGGGAACCGGAAACACGCAGCGGGCATTGTTGTACGAAATTGTTACCTTATCGGGGTACGTTTTTTACATGTGGTTTATTATTGTTCATCTCCGGTTATCGGTCGGTTGGGCGTGGACAACCGAGCATGTTTACTGGGGTCAGTTGATGCTTTACTCTCTATTTTATTTGCGGAGCAAGAAGTGGGTACATAAGAAGATATAAAGATTTTCGTTATCTTTACCGATCAAAAAAACGAACAATATGAAACGCAGCATTCTCCTTTTTCTGGTGATTTTTTCTTCATCGGTTTACGCTCAGGAATATCGCTGGGGAGTAGGATTGAACTATTTTTTCGATAATACGGAATACGGACAATTATCGTTTATCGATTCCGAAACCATGAACGGAATTTGGCTTAATCCGATGGGAAGCCTTGTTTGGGGAGATAAATACTCCATCAATGTCGGCGTAAATTTGCTGAAAATTCCCGGAATGGGCAAAACTATCGATAAAGTGGATGTGATGATGTACTATCAATATAAATCGCCCGGGTTTCTGTTTCGCGCCGGTTCTTTTCCGAGGAGCGAGGTGTTGGAGAATTACAATAATTTCTTTTTTAAAGACTCTGTGAATAATTTTATTCCGTTGATGCAGGGTGTCTTTTGTCAGATCGGCAGTAACCGGAATTTTTTTAATATGTGGCTCGATTGGACAGGTTATGCCACACCCAAGAAACACGAACACTTTTTTGTGGGATTATCGGGGAAAATATCCAAAGGGTTATTTTTTGCCGATTTTCAATCGTACATGTACCACTACTCCAATACCCGGCCGGCAACGCCCGGTGAAGGCGTATGCGAGAATTTGCAGCTGCAGGCGACCGCCGGACTGGAGTACGGAGAGGAGGGCGGATTTAAAGGGTTGATCGCTGCCGGGACGTTGATAGGGTACGAAAGAGACCGCCGTTTCGAGAACAAATTGTATAAACCTGCCGGTTTTGTCGCTCGCGGGGATGCCGAAAAGTGGGGGATCGGCACAAAAAACACGCTTTATACGGGAGAGCCGCGAATGAGGCTGGCCGATACTTTTGGTGGAAACCTTTATTGGGGGACACAATTTCTTCGGGTCAGGACGTATGTAAAAAGTGAGTGGTATATCCGTCTGGTAGAATCGGATTTTGTGAAGGTGCGGCTCAGCTACAACCTGCATTTCGTTGAAGGAAAGGTGTTGTCGCAGCAAATGCTTACCGTTTCGGCATCGATAGATAGCTTTAGACCCAAAAGCGGGAAGATAATCAATTATCCGTGGATGGAGATATTTCATTAGATAAAAGATATTCCAATGGATGAGTTAAATAAAGAGAAGATAGAAAACCTACGCAGGCAGCTGCACGAGCATAATTACAATTACTACGTGTTGTCGCGACCCACCATTTCCGATTTCGATTTTGATGCACTGATGCAGCAATTGACCGAACTGGAGAAGCAACATCCCGAATATTACGACCCCAATTCGCCCACGATGCGGGTGGGAAGTGACATCAATAAGAACTTTATTCAGGTGCGGCATCGCTATCCGATGCTATCGCTGCAAAACACATATACCGAAAGCGAGGTTACCGGTTTTTACAACCGTGTAAAGCGTTCGCTGAACGAGGATTTTGAAATTGTTTGTGAGCTGAAATTCGATGGGACATCTATTTCGCTGGCGTATGAAAACGGCAGATTGTTGCAGGCAATTACCCGCGGCGACGGCAGACAAGGCGATGATGTCACGGCCAATGTCCGCACCATCCGCAACATTCCGTTAGTGCTCAAAGGCGATGATATCCCCGGATACATTGAGGCACGGGGTGAGATCCTGATGCCCTGGGATGTTTTTGAGGAACTGAACAAAGAGCGCGAGGCGCAGGAGGAGCCGCTTTTTGCCAACCCGCGCAATGCGGCGTCGGGAACGCTTAAAATGCAGGACCCAAAGGTAGTCGCATCCAGGAAGCTGAAATCGTCTATCTACTATCTGATGGGTGAAGAGTTGCCGTCGGACAGTCATTTCGAAAATATGGAACTTGCGCGGAAATGGGGATTGAATGTGTCGAAGGCAATGAAAAAGTGCAGCTCGCCGGAAGAAGTTTTTGAATACCTGAAATACTGGGACGTGGAACGTAAAAACCTTTCCGTTGCTACCGACGGGGTGGTGTTAAAAGTGGATTCACTCTCGCAGCAACGCCAGCTCGGTTCAACCTCCAAGTTCCCCCGATGGGCCATTGCTTACAAATTTAACGCCGAAAAGGCGCTTACGCGCTTGGAGTCCGTCTCTTTCCAGGTGGGGCGTACCGGGGCGGTTACTCCTGTAGCCAATCTCGAACCGGTTTTGCTTTCGGGAACAACCGTAAAGCGGGCTTCTTTATACAACGAAGATGCCATCAACGCGCTCGATTTGCACATCGGTGATATGGTTTACGTGGAGAAAGGCGGTGAAATTATTCCTAAAATCACCGGGGTTGACAAAGAGGCCCGTTTCCTTATCGGTGATAAAGTACAGTTTGCCAGGCGTTGTCCCGATTGCGGCACCCCGCTGGTGAGGAACGAGGACGAAGCCGTGCATTACTGCCCCAACAGCGAAGAGTGTCCGCCGCAGATAAAAGGGCGTATCGAACATTTTGTTACCCGCAAGGCCATGAACATCACTATCGGCCCCGAAACCATCGGGTTGCTTTACGACAAGGGCTTGATTAAAGATGCTGCCGATTTATACGCATTGCGATTCGAGGATCTGGTGAATTTGGAGCGCTGGGCGGAGACCAGCGCCAATAATCTGCTGGCAAGCATCGAAAAGTCGAAAACGACCCCTTACGAAAGGGTGTTGTTCGCTCTCGGAATCCGGTTTGTCGGTGAAACTGTGGCCCGGAAGCTGGCATTGGCGTTTCACGATATCGATGAGTTGGGAGCCGCAACGGTTGAACAACTTACATCGGTAGAGGAGATCGGCGACCGTATCGCCCGGAGTGTGAAAGACTTCTTCGAAAATCCCCGATCTGTGGATTTCGTGGACAGGCTTCGTGCTCACGGGTTGCAATTTCAACAGAGCGAAGAGACAATGGCCGCAAGGACGGATAAGCTGGCGGGGCTCACTGTTGTAATAAGCGGGACGTTTGAGTTACATTCACGCGATGAGTACAAAGCCATGATTCTGCAGAACGGAGGGAAGAACAGCGGCTCTGTATCAAAAAACACCGATTATATCCTTGCCGGCGAGAATATGGGACCTGCCAAACTGGAGAAAGCCGAAAAATTAGGCGTGAAAATGATTGATGAAAAAACATTTTTGGAGATGCTTGGGCTTTAATCCGGGACGCTACCGTTTAAACTCTTCAATGATTTTTACAATCTCTTCCCACGGCAGCAGCTTCCCCTTGCCGAAATCGCCACAGGCAAGATCACCCTCGGCGGTTTCATAGACATTATAGCCCAGTTTTTTCAGTTTCTCGATGTTGTCCTGAACAATTGGATTTTCGTACATGAATGTATTCATTGCCGGGAAAATGAGTACCGGGCTTCGGGCTGCCATCACGGTGGTCGTGAGCATGTCGTCTGCAATTCCCGAAGCAATCTTCCCGATGATATTGGCGGTGGCAGGCACAATTACGAATAAGTCGGCCGCCTTGGCCAGATCAATGTGCTTGGAGTCCCACTCCCGCACCGGATCAAACATGTCGGTGACAACCGGATTGTGCGACATTGTTTTAAAAGTGAGCGGAGTAACAAATTCCTGAGCAGATTTTGTCATGATCACTTCTACATTGTAACCGTCTTTTTTTAGCTGATTCACAATTTCTACGGCTTTGTAGCAGGCTATTCCGCCTGAAACCCCGATAACGATAGTTTTCATAATTTCATCATTTCTGTTACAATAGCTTCGGCTATCTGTTTTTTCCCGACCGGCCGGGCAATTGCTTTTCCCGACTTTATCAAAACCCCGCTATGCCCGTTCTCCGACAGATGCGTCAATTCATTGGCAAAAACCATATCGCATTGGTTTTTGCCGGCAAGCTGATTGGCAACGTTGACCAGTTCTTCTTCCGACACCTCTTTCAGCAGTTTGAATCCCACTAAAAAGGTATTCGGATTATTTTGTTTGATGAGCGGGATCACCTTTTTGGTGCGTTTCAGGCCCATTATAATATCATCTTCCGACGAGATTTTTTCACTAACGTCATATCTGCTTGCCGGATTTTCGAGAACATCTCTCACGGCCGTTTCGTCTTTTTGCAAGCCGCGTATCTCTTTTGCCAATTCATCCGTGCTTACGGCATAAGCAAAGGTGAAATCGGATATGGCCATGGAGTGGATAAAGTAATCCACGGGAACCTTCTTGGTCAACTCGTCCACGGCTTTATAAACGCTTTCGGCATCGGTAACGGGAACAAAATCTACGAACGGGAGTTGCTCTTTGTTTAACTCTTTCCTGAAGGCTGTTCCGGTGAAGATGTAAAACAGGTGGAAATCGGAACGGTTATCGGCATGAAAGTAATCCAAAACAGCTTCCAGGCAATGCCAACCGAGTAGTCCGGTACTGACGTTGGTCAGTTTCCGTATTCCATCGATATCCTCCGATGTCCCGCCTGCCGTGATCGCTATATTCAGCATAAATCAGATCCTTTCGGTTATCCTGTTGTTCTCGTCTAAAAGATATACACGGGGTTCATGCCCTTTTGCTTCTTCGGGCGACATCGAAGCGTAGGCCATTATAATGATTTTATCGCCGGGTTGCACCAGCCGGGCCGCTGCGCCGTTCAGGCAGATGGTCCCGCTGTTTGCTTCTCCTTCAATCACATAGGTCTCAAACCGTTGTCCGTTATTGTTGTTCACCACGCTAACCTTTTCCCAGACCAGGATTCCGCTCTGCTCGAGCAACGTTTTATCGATGGTTATGCTGCCCGTATAATTGAGATTAGCTTCCGTAACGGTTGCTCTGTGAAGTTTTACCCTTAATAGTGTGAGTTGCATCTATTTTTCTAAAATTATATTGTCGATGAGTCTTGTCTTACCGAATCTTACAGCAACTGCTGCAAGCGCTTTTTCTTCTACGGTTTCAATCGTTTCTAACGACGGAAAGGCGTAGATGCTCACGTAGTCGATATCGGCAAGCGGCGCCTCGTTTATCTTGCCGGTAATGAGTTGTATTAATTCCTCAACGCTATTTTCTCCTTTTTCGAAAGCCGCTTTTCCTTCCCGTAACGCTCTGTTCAATATGGGCGCCTGCGCTCTTTCGGCAGCCGATAAATAGGTGTTGCGCGAACTCATGGCCAATCCGTCTTTTTCCCGTACAATCGGACAGACAACCAGGTCGATGTCCATGTGTAAATCGGTGACCATTTTCATCAAAACAGCAGCTTGCTGCGCATCTTTTTGTCCGAAATAGGCCTTTTGCGGTTGAACGATGTTGAAAAGCATGGCAACAACCGTGGTAACTCCTTTGAAATGAGTTGGGCGCGATGCTCCGCAAAGTACCCGGGTGATATCACCCGTAACTTCTACAAAAGTGGAACTTCCGTGAGGATACATCTCTTCTGCAGAAGGATAGAATATCGCATGGGCTCCGGCGCCGGTGGCGAGTCGCTCGTCGCGCTCAATATTCCGGGGGTAGGATTCGAAATCTTCGTTGGGTGCAAACTGGGTGGGATTGACGAAGTCGCTTACCACAACGATATCGTTCCCGGCTTTTGCCCTGCGGATAAGCGACAGGTGCCCTTCGTGCAGGAATCCCATCGTTGGAACAAGACCGATTGTTTTACCCGCCTGACGATGGGTATCTAAATAGTCCCTTAGTTCTTTTATGGTGGTAATAATCATATCATCAATAGAGTTTTTTCAGAACTTCCGAATCCATATCGAATGTATGTTCATCGGCCGGAAACCGGCCCTCTTTTACGTCAGAAGCATAACTTCGGACAGCTGCCGTAATTTCAACATTCAGCTTTGCATATTGCTTTACAAATTTAGGGACAAAATCGCTGAACATGCCCAGCATATCGTTGATCACCAGTACCTGTCCATCGCAATCTTTTCCTGCCCCTATGCCTATGGTGGGTATGCTGACGGATTTTGTGATCAGTTGTGCCAGCTTATCGGGAATGCACTCTAAAGTAATAGCAAAGACACCTGCTTTCTCCAACAATTTGGCGTCTTCCAATAATCTCTTTGCGCTTTGTTCGTCTCTTCCTTGTACCTTGAATCCGCCAAAAGCGTTTACCGATTGCGGCGTTAACCCGATATGTCCCATTACCGGGATTTGTGCATCCACAATGGCTTTTATCGTTTCGGTGAAGAGAGCGCCGCCTTCAATTTTTACGGCTTCAGCACCGCCTTCCTTGATCATCCTGCCTGCATTCCGTACGGCTTCTTCTTTTGAGACATGATACGATAAAAAAGGCATGTCGGCGACGATCAACGCATTTTTTACGCCCCGGGCGACGGCTTTTGTATGATAAATTATTTCGTCAACGGTAACCGGAAGCGTGGACTCGTGTCCTTGAAAGACCATTCCCAGTGAATCGCCAATCAGGACGGAGTCGATTCCGGCGGTATCCACCATTTTCGCCATTGAATAATCGTAAGCGGTGAGCATACTGATTTTCCGGTTGTTCTCTTTCGCTTCCTGAAACGATTTTACAGTAAATTTTTGTGCCATATTTCTAAATTTTAACTTCCGTCTTCTTTAAACAGTTCTCTCAGCGAATAATCGCCTAACATCTGCATGGTTTGCCTTCCCATCAACTTATAGAATTCAGTCATCTCCGGCATGAAAGTATTTAAACTTTCCAGGTGCATCCTGATCGTATTTTCGTCGCCCCGTTTAATGGGGCCGGTAAGCGCTTCTTTGCAATCCTTCCCTTTCAGGTTAAGGATAACGCTTTCCAGCAGAGGTTTGGTTGCTTCGTGAATATCCTCTTCGGCAATACCCGATTTTTCGAAAATCTTATACGACGCATTCAGCAGCGTTACCAAATAGTTTGATAAGACGCAGGCGGCCGCATGATAAAGCCTCTTTTTATCGGGATCTATGCTGAGCGTTTGGTTTCCGCACGCTTTAAAAAAATCGGTTAGTCGCCGGTTCTCTTCTCCCTGTTTCTCGATGGCAAACCATACGTCGTTCAACTTCTCCTGTGCTAGAACAGGGTCGCTGAATGCCAAAAGCGGATGTGCGCAAGCTGTATTGTATCCGTTTTCTTTTAACGGACTCAACATTGCGAGAGAATGTACGCCGCTGGCATGCAAGACTAATTTCTCGTTCTTCCGGAGAACAGGAAGGTCGGAGATTTGCCGGACAACGGCTTCAATCTGGTCATCGGGTGTTGTGATCCAGATCATGTGGCTGTTGTTCATCAGCTCTTCTACAGATGAGTAAGGATGAGAATGGGTTAATAGGGCTGCTTTGCCAGCGCTTTTACAGTTTCGGCTGTAATAGCCCTCTATTTCAAATCCTCTCTTTTTGAAATACAATCCCAAAGCGGTTGAAACTTTGCCGGCACCTATAAAAGCAATCTTCATTACCAATTTTACGTCGCTAATTTGCGAAGCAAAGGTACAAAATAATTAATACACAGGTGTTATGCAAATGCACAATTGGGCTGGGTAACCACTTTAAAGAAGTCGTTGCCTTTATCGTCCACTAAAATGAAGGCGGGAAAATCTTCCACCTCTATTTTCCAGATGGCTTCCATCCCCAATTCGGGATATTCCACGCATTCGAGGCTCTTGATGCTGTTCTGTGCAAGGATTGCTGCCGGCCCGCCTATGCTGCCCAGGTAAAATCCTCCGTATTTCTTGCAGGCATCGGTGACCTGTTGGCTGCGATTCCCTTTGGCGAGCATGATCATGCTGCCGCCGTGTGATTGAAACAGATCTACGTAAGAATCCATCCGTCCTGCCGTGGTCGGCCCCATGGAGCCTGATGCATAGCCTTGGGGAGTTTTTGCCGGCCCTGCATAATAGATGGGATGGTCTTTGATGTATTGCGGGAGCCCTTCGCCGCGGTCGATCCGCTCTTTGAGCTTAGCGTGGGCAATATCGCGCCCCACAATAATTGTTCCGTTCAGCGACAGCCGGGTGGCAACCGGATATTTGGATAATTCCGCCAGGATTTCCGGCATCGGGCGGTTGAGGTTGATCTTCACGCCGCCACTTTCGCCTGTTTCACGCATCGACTCGGGGATAAGGCGGGCGGGGTTGTCTTCCATTTTCTCAATCCAGATACCCTCCCTGTTGATTTTTGCTTTGATGTTGCGGTCGGCCGAGCACGAAACGCCCATTCCTACAGGGCATGAAGCTCCGTGGCGAGGCAAGCGGATAACACGAACATCGTGTGTGAAATATTTTCCGCCGAATTGTGCTCCCAGTCCTAATTTTTCAGATGAGATTTTCAGCTTCTCTTCCATTTCTATGTCACGAAACGCCTGCCCAAACTCGTTGCCTTCGGTGGGAAGGTTGTCGTAATATTTTGTGGATGCCAGCTTCACGGTTTTCAGGTTGACTTCGGCAGAGGTGCCGCCGATAACAAACGCTAAATGGTAGGGCGGGCAAGCGGCCGTTCCCAACGATTTCATTTTCTCAGTCAAAAACGCTTCCAGCTTCCCGGGTGTGAGCAACGCCTTGGTTTCCTGATATAGGTAAGTTTTGTTGGCCGATCCACCACCCTTGGCAATACAAAGGAATTTATATTCGTCTCCCTGAACGGCGTATAGATCGATTTGTGCAGGCAGGTTTGTTCCTGTATTCACTTCGTCGTACATGTTGAGCGGTGCGTTTTGCGAGTAGCGCAGGTTCTCGTTCACAAAGGTGTTGTAAATACCGCGTGAGAGAGCTTCTTCGTCGTTCCCGTCCGTCCATACCTGTTGCCCCTTTTTTCCCATCACAATCGCCGTTCCCGTGTCCTGACAGAAAGGAAGGATCCCTTTTGCCGATATTTCCGCATTCCGCAGAAAGGTGAGCGCTACATACTTGTCATTCTCGCTCGCTTCGGGGTCGGTAAGGATCTTGGCTACCTGTTCCTGATGTTCGGGGCGAAGCAGAAATTCCACATCGCGGAAAGCACTTTGGGCCATCAGGGTAAGCCCTTCCTGAGAAACTTTCAGGATCTCTTTTCCTTCAAATTCCGAAACCGATACGTGCTCTTTGGTCAGCAAGTAATATTCCGTTTTGTCTTCCGACATGGGAAATGGTTCTTGATAATGAAACGATTTTGTTGCCATATAATGATGTTTTGCAAATGTTTTTTCGAACAGATGCAAAATTACAAAGAAAAAGCCCTTATCCAATGACTTTGTTAAAATTTTCCGGCGGATTATCTCTTTTTAAAGAAGTTTATCTCCCCTACGGTTACATCAAACCGTCCGTTTCCAATCGTGACCGGTTCCCCGGCAATGGTTGTTTTCATTGAAAATGTACCCGAAAGCACCGATTTCATTTCTTCTTTATCTACAAGCAGTTTTTGCACGCGCTTGAATGTAAGCAAGCCTTCCGTTATATTTAATGTATCGGTTTTATTGTTGTTTGTAAACGTAACCATACACGAGGGTTCCGTCAATGAAATGGTTTTATTGTTGAGGGCCGACAAAGCGGAATAGTTTTCCGGAGAGAAGCCGGGCAGGTGAAACGTGAGTGTGGTCTTGTTTAAATATTGTCCGCTAAACCCGATCCGGCACGTGTCCGACTCAACAATTATTTTCACGGGCATAGTGTAATTATCAGAAACGAAAGGGGTTCTGTCGATATATGTCCCAAAAGTGTTGTAACCCCATTCCGAATACTTGGGCAACTCCGGAAAATCTTTATCGGGAATAAAGACCGAGCCGCTTAAACGATATTCATCCGAACTGCTGCAGGCGGAAAAAATCAATACTGTACAGACGAAAAAAATCAATACTGTACAGACGAAAAAAAGTAAAAACGTATATTGTTTCATAACGATTGCATTTAATTGTTTTTGATAAACATGGATAATGGAAATTGCACAGAGAGTTGAACTCCCGAAAAAGTATCCGGTTCAATGATGCTGCTGTGGTTTTTAGTCAATATTTGCGATGGAATTATTCCTTCCACGTTAAATTGCATCCCGTTTTCAATGGTAAGTTGTCCTCCTAATGCGCCGTAAAACGTGCCGTAAAGCTTATTTGGCTTTTCAACGCTGCCCAAAACTTCGTTTTCGTGCGATTGCATCGTTGCCGATACAAAATCGACATTCCGTTTGTTGAGAATGCTTAAGCCAATTTCCGCTCCTGCTTTTCCATAAAAAGAGAAAGTTGTGTTTGGTGTCAAAATGTTGCGGTGGAAAATGTTGTAACTTATTTCGAGAGGAAGACTCAAATATCCGGTTTTCTCTTTGATGAGGGATATTTTGTAGAATTCAACCGCATCGGGGTTTGTGGTGCGGAAATAGAAAAAATTATTGCTATTTTTGTCTCCCAAATTGCTGTTGAACATGGTGAAACGCAAGCCCGAATAGAGGTTTACCCGATTGTTCCAAAGTGAAACTTGTGGCTTAATTCCAAAATAAAAGAAATCCGATTGAGCATAAGTCACTCTCGAACTAAGCAGTCCATGGTCGTACAGGGAGGCGCCAGCATCCTGACGGATATTCCATTTATTACTGTAGTCGCCTTCCACACTCCCTTGCCCAAATTCCACACCGATCTTGAAATTGCTCGTTTTTTGAGCATGAGCGCCCAAAATAATGGCGCCAAAAATTAACATCCAAATTAGTTTCTTCATACGATTTTTTTTAACAGTCTCTAAAAGTCTATGCCTCCTATATTTATAGATGGAATTTTTGAAAAAATGCTGCGTCGAAATCAGATAATTTTTTCATCATGCATCTTATTTAAATTCATTATAAATAATATATCTTAAAAACATCGCCTTTTAGCCAAAAAATATGTTCCTTTGCATCCGGAAAAGAGATTGTGCCATTTATGCGACTTTCAGAACTACAAACCGGCGACAAGGCATTTATTGTAAAAGTAAACGGATCGGGAGCATTTCGGAAACGGATTCTCGAAATGGGATTCGTGCGTGGACAAGAAGTGAAATCTATCCTGAATGCTCCGCTGAAAGATCCCATCAAATACGGCATAATGGACTACGAAGTGTCGATGCGGCGCAGTGAAGCTGTATTGATTGAAATTTCGAAACTGAAAGAAGAGGCGCTGTACGACTCGGGTAGTGACGAGATTGAAGAGTTTGAAAATGAACCTCCGGAAACGGATTTCTCCGATCCGTCGCTTTCAAAAAAAGGAAAAGTTATCCGTGTGGCGCTGGTTGGAAATCCCAACGCCGGAAAAACATCCATTTTCAATTTGGCATCGGGAGCGCACGAACATGTGGGGAATTACAGCGGCGTAACGGTCGACTCCAAAGAAGGGACGCTAAGGCACAACGGTTATAAGTTTATTCTGACTGATCTTCCGGGAACCTATTCTTTGTCGGCTTACTCTCCCGAAGAGCTGTACGTGAGGAGCTTTATTCTCGAAGAGGAACCCGACGTCATTATCAACGTGGTGGCGGCGTCGGCCTTGGAACGGAACCTTTACCTTACCACTGAGCTTATTGAATTGGAAAAGCCGATGGTTGTGGCGCTCAACATGTATGACGAGCTTGAAGGGAGCGGCCGTTCTCTCGACCATCAAACGCTTTCCGAAATGTTGCGCGTTCCTATTGTCCCTACGGTGGGAAAGAAAGGGTTCGGCATCCCCGAATTGCTCGAAAATGTGATCCGGATTCACGAATCGGGCAATAATTTACACAGCGTAAATGTCCCTTACGGGCGCGTACTGGAAAAATCCATCGGTATTATGTGCCGTGATTTATCGGTCAACGGCTCATCCTTGAATATGCCGAAGCGGTATATCGGCATTAAACTGCTGGAGGGCGATAAAGAGGTGGAAAACACTATCCGTAAGTTCGATAAGGCTAAGGAGCTCCTGGCTCGTAGGAACAAAGAGCGGGACTATATCGAAAGGCTGTTGAAAGAGGATCCTGAGTCGGCGTTTACCAATGCCCGGTACGGGTTTATTGCCGGTGCGCTCAAGGAGACCCTGAGTGAAAAAACCAAATTCGAAGATAAAACCGCTGTGCTCGATTCCGTCCTGACGAATAGATATTTTGGGCTTCCCCTTTTCTTTCTTTTTTTGTGGATTATGTTCGAGGCCACTTTCCGGATCGGCGCTTATCCGATGGAGTGGATAGAGTGGATGGTGGACGAAGCCGGAAATTTAATCCGCGGTAATATGGCCGAAGGTCCGCTCAAGGATCTACTGGTTGACGGAGTTTTCGGCGGGGTGGGGGGTGTGATCGTCTTTCTGCCCAACATCGTGATTCTGTATGCTTTTATCGCTTTTATGGAAGATTCGGGTTATATGGCGCGTGCGGCGTTCATCATGGATAAGCTGATGCACAACATCGGGCTTCACGGAAAGTCGTTTATCCCGCTTATTATGGGATTTGGATGTAATGTTCCTGCCGTTATGTCCACCCGCACTATCGAAAGCCGGAGCAGCCGGATGATTACCATGTTGATCGTTCCATTCATGTCGTGCAGTGCGCGATTGCCGGTCTATATCTTGTTTGTGAGCGCTTTTTTCCCCCGGAACGGCAGTTTTGTCATGCTCGGGTTATACAGCGTGGGCATTTTGGTGGCCATTCTGACGGCGATCTTGCTTCGCAAGAGATTTTTCACTAAGGAAGAGACGCCGTTTGTGATGGAGTTGCCTCCTTACCGGATGCCCACATTTAAATCGGTGATCATCCATATGTGGGAGCGGGCCAAGCAGTATTTGCTGAAGATGGGCGGTCCCATTTTGGTTGCATCCATCATTATATGGTTTTTGGGTTATTTCCCGCAAAATAAGGAACGCGAAAGCCGATTTGACGCGCAGGCAGCCCAACTCGATAACCTTGCCTTGCCGCAAACAGAGAAAGAAAATTTGATGGTAGAGATTGAGCATGCGAGGAATACCGAGCATCAGGTAAATTCATACATCGGAAAAATCGGCCATTTTATGGAGCCGGTTATGCGCCCGCTTGGGTTTGACTGGAAGATTTCGGTAAGCTTATTGTCGGGAATGGCGGCAAAAGAGATCGTAATCAGTACAATGGGCGTGCTTTACACCGGCGATAGCGACGATCAGCAGTCGCTTCAAACCCGGTTGTTGTCGGCGGAGCATCCGGACGGGACACCTGTTTTCTCACCCCTGGTCGTTATCGGATTTTTACTGTTCATACTTATTTATTTTCCCTGCATTGCCACCATAGTAGCCATCAAAGAGGAATCTCATTCGTGGAGATGGGCGCTTTTCAGCGTGATTTACTCTACCGGGCTGGCCTGGATCATAGCGTTCCTGGTTTATCAAATCGGCAGTTTCGTCTCTTAAACATTTTGAACATCTATTTGTTGTAAAAACATGAGTTTGCAGTTATTTATAGTTATCCTCATCGGCATTGTTGTCTCCGGCATAGTTATCCGCGCGGTTTACCGTTTCTTTTTCGTGAAGAAGAAGTCCGGATTTTGTGGCGGATGCAAAGGATGCGACTTACAGTAGATTAGCTAATACCTCCAAGTTACCCGGTGAGGTGGCTTTTCTTCCTTCGGGCGTGTATAATTCTTCAATACGCGAAGCGTATGCCGAATAAACCTTGTGTTTTACAATTTTCATCGTGGAGTTTACCATTCCGTTCTTTTCGCTAAACGGTTCTTCTATAATGGCAAAGGCGGATGGCAGCCACCGGTAAGGGAACATCCCGTCGTTTTTGCCGCCTTTCAGGTACTCCGCAATTTCTTTTTCAATGAGTCGGGCCGCTTCTGTCGGGTCAGATGTCTCTTTTCTCAATTCAACGGGATTAACTGTGATTAATGCCGTTGTATAAGGCCGTTGATTGTTGTACAACACAATTTGTTCAATAAACGGTGATTTGGCCATGATGGACTCTTCGATTCCTTCGGGGGAGAATTTTTCCCCGTCATCGCTGATCAGCAACGATTTGGTGCGTCCAAGCACGTACAGGTATCCGTCGTTGTCGATATACCCCATATCGCCCGTTCTGAGCCATCCGTCCACAATGGTTTCGGCGGTAGCTTCCGGATTTTTCCAATATCCTTTCATCACGTTTCCTCCCCGGATGATAATCTCTCCTTTCTCGCCCGTGGGAACCTCTTTCATATTGTCATCCACAATCTTTATATCCATATGCGGAAGCGGTTTTCCTGAAGAGCCGAGTTTGTGCGCATGCGGGCAGTTCGCGGAAATTATGGGAGTGGCTTCCGATAACCCATAGCCCTGGTACATCGGGATGCCGATGGCATAAAAGAACCGTTGCAGCTCAATATCGAGCAATGCACCGCCTCCAATGAAAAACTCCATGTTGCTGGCAAACGATTCACGTACCTTGGAAAAGATGATTTTATCGTAAAATGCCAGAAGCGGTTTCATCCAGAAACGTCCGCCTGAGCCTTTGTTGTAACCCTCTTTGTTGTACGCGTACGCGGTTTTAAGCGCTTTTCTGAATAACGTAGCGGTCAATTTTCCTCTCTTTTCTATTCCGGCTTCGATGTTTTTCCTGAAGTTGGAAGCAAGCGCGGGGACACTCATCAGCAAATGCGGATTGATCGCTTTCAGGCTTTTGGGAACGTTCCTGAGAACCTCCATCGGCGATTTTCCCATAGCTACCGATGCCAGCGAAGCGCCGCACTTCATAAACGAATAAATTCCGGCAGTGTGCCCGAAAGAGTGATCCCACGGCAGAATAAGCAGTTGCCTGAAATATGAAGGTATTCCGTTTAAATGTTCCATCGCTTGTTCCGAGTTGCATACGTAGTTGCCGTGCGACAGCATGATCCCTTTCGGGTTTGCCGTTGTTCCCGATGTGTAGGAGATGTTCGCCAACGAATCGGGGGTTACGGCCTTCATCCGTTCTTCCAGCGCCTCTGGATTGTCGGATATCAATTTCTTGCCGTTTCCGGTTATTGCATCAAACAGTAATTCATTTTCCTGCAACGCTTCCTCCGGGTCAAGCAAGATGTACTGTTTTACGGTAGAAAATGCTCCTTTCATCGGGCGGATTTTCGCTATTTGCTGGTCGGAAGCCATGATTGCGCAACATTCGGAGTGATTCACGCGAAACCCGATATCCTGTTCCGTTTCCAGTTTTACTGAAAGCGGAACGCAAACGGCTCCGGCATGCAGCACCCCCAGCTCACCTATTACCCAGTTGTTTTTACCTTCGGAAATAAGGGCGATGCGGTCGCCTGCCTGAATCCCCAAGGCGATTAATCCGGCTGCAAATTGCCTGGCTCTTTCCTGGACTTCTTTGTAGGAAAGTGAGGTGTAATCTGTTCCTCTTCTCGCTTCGTAAAGAAACGGACGGTCACCGTACTTCTCGACAGCTTCGTTTAAAAATGAGATAATTGTCTTGTCCATGTCCATCGATATCATCATTACTCTATCCACTTTATCCATTTCGGATCATCGCTCCAACCCGATTTTACCACCGTTTCAATGAATTGCATACCCCGGACACCGTCGTTCACATTCGGGAAATCAAGCATCCCGGCTGTTGGAGTTTCTTTTTTCATTTTAGCCATCACCGTCAGGGTGAAGTTGCGATAGATATTGGCAAAAGCTTCGATAAAACCTTCGGGATGTCCTCCCGGGGTACGTGTATTCCACCGGACGCTTTTAGCCAGATAAGGGTAGTTCCCGCCGATGTGTACGACCTCTTCGGGGCTATTGCTTTTTTTCAGGAACAGTTGATTGGGATGTTCCTGGAGCCATTGTACTCCTCCCTTTTCCCCATATACACGAACGTTTATGTTGTTGGCTTCACCTGTGGCAACCTGACTGGCGGAAAGCAAGGCTTTCACCCCTTGTTCCATCCGCATCATGGCAACTCCGTCGTCGTCGATCGGGCGCCCGGGAACGAAAGTGTTCAGCTCGGCGCAAAGTTCTTCCACCTTTAGTCCGGTCACGTATTCGCACAAATGCCAGGCGTGAGTCCCGATATCGCCCATACAACCGGCTTTCCCCGATAATTCCGGATTGGTGCGCCATCCCGCATTGTTCCCTTCCTGCAACTCAATGCGTTCTGCCAGCCAACCCTGCGGATACTCTACATATACGCGGCGCAACTTGCCCAACTCTCCTGCGGCAATTCTCGCTTTCATCTCTTTTATTGCGGGATAACCGGAGTAAACGTGGGTTAAAGCCAGTACCAGGCCTGTTTCCTCCACTTTTTTCCGAAGGGCTTTGGCCTCTTCCAGGGAGAAAGTCATGGGTTTATCCAGCACCACGTGAATACCTCTTTCCAACGCCATCATGGCCGGTTCGAAATGGTATTTGTTGGGGGTCACGATCACCACAAAATCCATCCTTTCGTTTTCAGGCAAGTCCATCTCTTTTTCGAACATTTCCTGATAGCTGCCGTAGATGCGATTGTCCGGCAGGAAATAAGAGCGTCCGGACTCTTTTGATATCTCCGGATTTGAGCTGAAACATCCGCAGACCAGTTCTACCATGTTCTCCATCAAAGCTGCACGAAGGTGAATGGCTCCGATAAAACCGGTAATACCGCCTCCAACCATTCCCATTTTTAATCGTCTGTTTTCCATCTGTCTGCATTTTTTTGATTTTACATATATTGAACAACTAAATCCCGACTGTCAATATTTTGTGATCCGTTCTCGATTTACAGGCTATCTGATAATTAACTCGCTTCGCTTTGGACAGCTTATCAGATTACGCCTGTTTCATCATACGGGTACCCCACAAAGCATTTATATGTTAGCAACGCACACTTATGCGCTGTCTCCCCACTCTATGGAGAGCGGGCCCTGATAATAATACAGGATCTGTCTGCCGGACATCCAGATGGTCGGGTAATCCCGGCTCAAGGCCGTCGTAGCCGGATTCTTTCGCCTTTACGCATGTTCCTTCCAATGATAGATCGCCCCATTGCAGGGAGTAGAGTGTTACTGATCGTGCCACTTTATGATAAGTGTTTATGGGTTAGCTGCCTGATTTGATTCTTCACAAAACTACGTTATTTTTTTTAAAAAAACAAGATACCCCAAAGTTTTACCGGAGATTGGTAATCAGCAATTTTAGTTGTGGTGCGCTTTTTTCTTATGTATTCAGGGGATTTATCTGTATCTGTCCTCCAATTGCTCTTAATACTATGCATTTTTACATGTATCCATTTGGATACGAAATTATAAAAGATTTTTTAATCATCAACGGGTTTGATTAATTTTTCAGGTCTCTATTAAAATACACGGCTTTGGTTTAATACAACCTTTTTTATCTTAACCTGAATGCTACCCCGAATGTCACATTAACCGAATTATAATCAGACATACCTATATAATCCGCATTGATTAGCAATGACACTTTATTGCTTGTGTTAATTCTTCCCCCAACTCCTAAATCGTATGCAAAATATGCATCTGAAGATGCTGATTTACCGGCGTATTCTGCCGTAAAAGTCCCAAGGCCAATTAATCCCCTGCCTTCAAAGTTTGCCTTCGGACTTATTGGAGTAGATGCCAAAAAACCGGCCATTAAACCGCCAACACCGAAGCTTACTCCATTTTCAGCATGTCCATTACCGAACCATTTGCCGGCAATACCAATATTTTGCGTGAATAAATACCCAAAATCGATTAAAGATAGTGTTGCTCCGATGGGCATTCCACTTGCATCTCCTACAGGAAATGCTGCACCCAATGACAGTCCTATAAAGCCTTTCCTTTCATCATTATTCCTAAAGTTGTTTCGATTTGAAACAGGCTCTTTGGTGATTCTTTCTATTTCATCTGTTTTGTAAACTAAAATATTATTATCGGCAGTTTGCAGTTTTATTGACTCATTTGGAATCTGCTCAATAATAATACCTCGTAAAATACTTCCGTTCTTGAGGTAAACAACGTCTGTCAGGTTGTTTTGTTGAGCAAAAACAACTGCTGAAACCAATAATGTGAAAAGTAACAAAGTTGATTTTTTCATTTTTTTTTAATTGTTTTCCTCCCCGTTCCACAAGGTTGGTATTAATAAAATATAAGCGTAGGAACTGTTAAATATATCAATATTCCCAGTATTAAAATATGATTAAATTTAAAACGCTTTTTGATTGCATTAAAATTCGTTATATTGATTCGCAAAGATATTGTTTTTTACAGTATAAAGCATTTATTGCTTTGAATTTTTGATTAAAATTAGTGATTTTATATTAATTAGTATTGTGAGCGGGCTTCTCTGTTGATGTTAAGGAAATATAGGGCTGTCCGGTTTATATTTAGAAAAATCGGTTTTTTGTTGGTAGAAACGTGAAAGCGATAATTATTGACTTTTACCGCATGTATATAAAGTCTATCATACGTACTAAGCCAGGCATCATATCCCAACGCATTGAGCGCCTTGGCGTGAACCCTATGCGACAGATTTAATGTTTATCTATTATTTAAATCCATCATAATTTGGTGAATTTTTCTAAAGGTATTTACATTTCTTATCGTCATATTCCTATATAAGTCAGTTCCCATAAGGTTTAGCATACCACTTTTACTATAATTTTCTCCTTCTACATTCCATAAAAGTGCACCCGGCACATATTTTATATTGTCCACGGGATTAGTCCTTAATTTTTCAATAACTTCCGGAAAATCGAATTTCTCCCACAAAAACATCACATCAGTTCTCATCGTTTTATCTTTTACCCAAGTGGCAGGTAAATTTTCAAAAATCCTTACTATGCTATTAATATCTTTAACTAAAACATTTAAATCCAACTGGAAGTCATTTTTTATTGCCTTTTCAATTTTAGCAGTAATATTTCCTTGTTGTATTGAGTTAGATTCAAAAATGATGTTTCCTGAGTTGATATGGGTGATGACATTCGTAAAGCCGAGAGACTCAAAAGTGGTTTTCAATTTTTTCATCTCCACTTTGTTATTTCCTCCTACATTTATTCCCCTTAATAGTCCAACGTAAATCATATGCGTAATTTAGAAATTGTCCAACGGCGCAATGTTTCTGTGGGGCACTATTGGACATAGATGCTGTTGTGGTGCACTCTTTTTCTTATGCAGTCAGGGGATTTATCTGTATCCGTCCTCCAATTGCTCTTAATACTTTCATAATTGTCTCAAACTGAGGTTTAGAACCATCAGATAAAGCTTTGTATAAACTTGGTCTGCTTAATCCTGTTTCTTGAGCAATTTTTGTCATTCCAATTGATTTTGCAATATGTCCTATTGCCGTAATTACATCTGAATCATTGCCTTCCGCCAACACGGTATTGAGGTATTCAGCAATCATTTCGTTATCATCTAAGTAGTCTGCTATATCAAATTTTGAAGTTTCCATAAGAAAATTATTGGTCATGTTTTTTAATCTTTTCTTCCAGCTCTTTTAGTTCCTGCAAATCGTTGTTGTCGGCTTCCATGGCTTCGTATCCTTTACGGCGCGCGTCAAAGGCGGCACAAATTTCGCGCACTTTTTCTTCCATTTGTTGATTGCTTATGGAACCGGCGTTTCGCAGTATGTTTTTATCTTGGAATTCGAGCATGCGATCCACATTCTCATGCCAAAATTTCATGGTAATATCCGAAACTGTGTTCCCCGCTTGCTTCGCACGCGAAAACCAATGGACAGAATCATATCGAGGTTGTAGAAAGTCACCCCGTAGTTTTTTCCGTCGTTGGCAGTTGTAAAGTAATTCTTTACAACTGAATTTTCTTGTAATTCACCTTCTGCCAGTATATTAGCTATGTGTTGCCCAACGTTTTGCTTTGAGGTGTCAAAAAGTTCGGCCAACTGGTTTTGATTCATCCATACGCTTCCGTCTTTGGCGTACAACGATACAGATGCTTTGCCATCAGCTGTGTTATAAATAATGATGTTTTTTTCTTCGCTCATGATTCGAGGGCTGTTTTAAGTTCACTTTAGTTTTTCTTTCTTTTCTTCATCGGTCATGTTTTTAATTTCTTCCACGGTGTCGTTAATCCTGTCCATTTCCGCTTGAATTTCTTCTTCTTCGAAACCTACGAAAGTCATTTCATAAAGGCAATGTGAAATAATTTCGAGTTTGCTGAATGTTTTAAGCGTATTTGGGTCAATATCCATCCCAAGCCATTCACTCCAAGGTGTAAATTCAATAGCAAGGGAATTGGTGAGTTCATCAGTGTTTGTTTATTAAAAACTTCTTCGTAGCCCGAAATGTTCTTTTTCTCATCGGGATAGAGTTTTAAAAGCACCATTTCAACGCTTAACCAATTATTGTTTTTTATTATTTCTCCAAGTTTCATTTTAAGCCGTTCGATAAGTTTCGTTTTCTAATTCTTTGCCAACTTCCTGTTGCGATTCTGCACTTTGCCATCGGTTTAAAAACTTATTCAGGCTTTTGTATTTTTTCAAAACATTTTGCTTTGTAAAATCGTCAAGCGATTGCGTTGTAAGTTTTCTATCGTGTCCGTAATATTGGATCCGCCCATTTAATACATATAATTACCCTATTGGGGTTGTTTGCGAATATTCATTAAATCCGGATGCAGCGGTGGAAACGTGAAATGCAAATATAACGATTATTTGGATAAAAAAACTCCCCTCAGATTTCTCTGGGAGAGCTTTATTGTGCGGCCGAAGGGACTCGAACCCCCACGCCTCTCGGCACTAGATCCTAAGTCTAGCGCGGCTACCAATTACGCCACGACCGCGGGCAGCGTTTTTACTTGCGCGTGCAAAGGTAATACAAAATTTTATTTTTTGTGAATTTTGTCAAAGTTATTATTCCGTACAATCTTTTCGATCACTTCCGGGAAATAGTTGTATTCCAGTTGATGTACCTTTTGGGCAATATCGTCGGGAGAGTCAGAGGGAAGGACTTCGCAGGTGGCCTGGAAAATGATGTTGCCTTCATCGTAGTGTTCATTAACATAATGTATGGAGATGCCCGACTCCTTTTCGCCGGCATCAATTACCGCACGGTGAACGCGGTCGCCGTACATCCCTTTCCCGCCATATTTAGGGAGCAGAGCCGGATGGATATTGATTATCCTGTTGGGAAAGGCTTCCAGAATGGGTCGGGGTACTTTCAGCAGAAAGCCTGCCAACACGATAAAATCAATCTCGTACTGTTGTAGCGTTTCCAAAATCAAATCCGCTTCATCAAATTCCGTTTTAGAAAAGGTGTAAGACGGAATCCCCAGCTTTTTGGCTCGCTCGTGCACAAAAGCTTCTTTTTTGTTGGAAAGTATCAACGAAATTTCAATGTCGTTGCTCCCTGAAAAATACCGGGCAATATTTTCGGCATTCGATCCGCTGCCCGAGGCAAATATGGCTATTCTCTTCATAAAACAGGTGTTGTTCTTGCACAAAAAAACGGCAAATGTGCACTTTTTGTGAATTTATTGATTGAAAAATTGTGTGGTTAAAGAAAAATTGATTTACTTTGCATCCACAAAATTAAAAAGAAAATATCTTTTATTTACTAATTTAATTAATAAAAAGTTATGTCTGAAGTAGCACAAAGAGTAAAATCGATCATTGTCGATAAATTAGGTGTTGAAGAATCTGAAGTAACGGAAGCCGCCAGCTTTACTAATGATTTGGGAGCTGATTCACTTGACACTGTTGAGCTTATCATGGAGTTCGAAAAAGAATTCAACATCTCAATTCCCGACGATCAAGCTGAAAAAATTTCTACTGTAGGCGATGCTGTTGCTTACGTTGAACAACATGCTAAATAAGAAATCCATAATCAAAAATTCATGGAATTAAAAAGAGTAGTAGTAACAGGCCTGGGAGCTGTAACGCCGTTGGGAGACGATGTTAAAACAACATGGGAGAATGCCGTAGCGGGAAAAAGCGGGGCCGGGCCTATTACTCTTTTCGATGCATCTTTATTCAAGACACAATTTGCCTGCGAGGTAAAAGATTTTGATCCCAATGAGCTTTTTGATCGGAAAGAAGCCCGGAAATTCGACCGCTATTCACAACTTGCCCTCAAAGCGGCGAAAGAAGCGATAGAGAACTCGGGACTTGATCTGGAAAAAGAAGACACTAACCGAATCGGCGTTATTTTCTCTGCCGGAATCGGAGGTATCAGAACTTTTGAGGAAGAGGTTGGTAATTATTATCTTACACAGGACAAAGGCCCTCGATTCAATCCATTTTTCATTCCGAAAATGATAGCCGATATTGCCGCCGGGCATATCTCTATGATTTACGGACTGAGAGGTCCTAATTACGCAACCGTTTCGGCATGCGCGTCTTCCACAAACGCTATAGCTGATGCTTTTAACCTTATCCGGCTGAACAAGGCAAACGTTATTATTACCGGTGGTGCCGAGGCGACCATCAGTGCGTCGGCTGTTGGCGGATTCAATGCGATGCACGCACTTTCTACCCGTAACGATTCGCCCGAAACAGCTTCGCGCCCCTTTAGCGCCAGCCGGGACGGATTTGTCATGGGAGAAGGTTCTTCGAGTCTGGTTCTCGAAGAACTGGAACATGCCCTTGCGCGCGGCGCACACATCTATGCTGAAGTAGCCGGAGCCGGAATGTCGGCCGATGCTTACCACATCACTGCTTCTCATCCCGATGGCTTGGGAGCCAAGCTGGTAATGCACAACGTCTTGGAGGATGCAGGAATGCAACCCGAAGATATAGATTACATCAACGTTCACGGAACATCTACGCCGGTAGGTGATATTTCGGAAGTGAAAGCGATCAAGGATGTGTTTGGAGAACACAGTTACAAGCTGAATATCAGCTCAACCAAGTCGATGACAGGCCACCTGTTGGGTGCTGCCGGTTCGTTGGAAGCAATGTTTTGCACTCTTGCTCTTGAGAACCAAATAGTCCCGCCAACCATTAATTTTACCGAAGGCGACGAAGACCCGGAAATTGATTACGATCTAAACTTCACATTCAACAAAGCTCAAAAACGCGAGTTACGAGCTGTACTATCGAATACTTTTGGCTTCGGAGGCCACAACGCAAGCGTTATTCTTAAGAAATTCAATAAGTAATGTGTTAAGAAAATTTATGCGAAAAGTAAGGGCTATCCCTCACAAAGGGAAGGAACCCTACTTTTCATTCTACAAGATGTTGGGATTCTATCCCGATAAGATTGATCTGTACCAGGAAGCATTGACACACAGATCGTCATCAATGCGCTCAAATTCAGGAAAGTGGGTGAATAATGAACGACTTGAATTTTTGGGTGATGCCATTCTTGATGCTATTGTGGCCGATATTTTGTACAAAAAATTCGAGAATAAAAAAGAGGGATTTCTTACCAGTACCCGCTCGAGGATTGTTCAACGCGAAACGCTGAATAAAATTGCTGTTGAGATAGGACTCGATAAAATCATCACCTCTTCTACCCGTAATCTCGCTCACAACACCAATATATACGGCGATGCTCTTGAAGCTCTGATCGGGGCGATTTATCTTGATCAGGGTTACCGTGTAGCCAAAAAGTTTGTTTTTGAAACACTCATTAAGCAGCACATCAATATGGATGTTGTGTTGAAAAGCGAGGTCGATTTTAAATCGCGTTTGATAGAGTGGGGGCAAAAATACAAGATAGAGGTGGGCTTTGAGGTAACCGAATCTACATTTGACGAACAAAACAATCCCGTTTTTGAATCGCGGGTTATTGTCGGCGGGATAGAACTCGGTTCAGGAAAAGGTTATTCGAAAAAAGAATCGCATCAGAAAGCGGCAAAGAAAGCCATTAAAAAATTGCGTAACGATAATGAGCTTTTAGAAAAACTTCTCGAGAAGAGGAAAAGCGAATCTTCGGACCTGCCCGGGTCGGCGGAAGAAGGCCTGCCTATAGAAGCCTGAAGCTAAACTTTATTCCCAAACGCCGAAAGATATTCCCATTCTCCTCCCTTGTTGTACCAATGGTGTATCCACTGTCACTAGACGAAGCTTTCCCGCGACTTCTTCCAAAGAGACATCCGATATTTGATTATTGATCAGGGCAACCATGCGACCAAACTTCCCCTCGTGAATGAGTTGTGCGGCATGTCCGCCAAGGAGTGTGCCCAGGTTACGGTCTGACGGAGAGGGTGAGCCGCCGCGCTGAATGTATCCTAGAACGGTTTCGCGGGTCTCAAATCCGGTTTGTTTTTCAATCTCCCTGGCGAAATACATAGCGGGCCTTTCGCTGCTCCCCTGTATCACAACTCCTTCGGCAACCGCCACAATGGAATAGGGTTTTCCCAGGTCCATCCGTTTCTTAATCTTGTCGATAATTACTTTCATGTTGTACCCAAGTTCGGGAAGCAGAATAATGTCGGCTCCGCCAGCCATCCCGGCATGCAATGTGATCCATCCGGCGTGGTGCCCCATCAGCTCGATAACCATAACCCGGCGGTGTGAACTTGCCGTGGAATGCAGGCGGTCGATAGCATCGGTAGCGATGTTTACGGCGGTATCGAATCCGAAAGTAACGTCGGTCCCATACACATCGTTATCAATGGTCTTAGGAATTCCTATTACGTTCAATCCCAATTCGGCAAGCATTCCTGTTGTTTTTAGAGTGCCGTTTCCGCCGATACAAACCAAACAGTCGAGCCCTAACTCGTGGTAGCATTTTTTTATCTCTTCGCGGTCATTTTCATCGGGAGAGGTTATTTTTTTTCGGAATACCTTTTCGCGGGCGGTTCCAAGAATTGTCCCTCCCAGATTAAGAATTCCCGAGAGCGACGCGTCGGATAGTTCAACGACATCCTTGTAGAGCAGGCCGGAAAAACCATTTTGGATCCCGATTATTTTCATCCCGAAATTGTTAATGGCTGTTTTTCCAACGCCTCGTATGGTCGCGTTAATTCCGGGACAGTCGCCGCCGGAAGTGAGGATTCCAATTTTCATGCTGTTTCTGATTTTTTTAAATTAGTTCTGCTACAAAGGAAACAAAAAAATTCAAAACAGTTTCTTAGATACTGAATTTTTTGAGTGGATTATTCCCGAGTTTATCCAGAATTATTTCCGCCGCCCGGTCTGAAGCTCCGGTGTTGCCCAATATCCGGCGCATTTCAGCATAATTATCCAACATGTTCTTTCGGTAGTTTTTCACGTGGAGAAGCTGAATAAGCTCTTTTCGAATATTCTCGACGGTGAAAAACTTTGCAAAAAACTCCATCACCACTTCCCTGTCACAAATGAGGTTCACCAGCGAGATATAGGGTGTGTGCAAGATATTTTTGAAAGCCCAGTACGACAATCGGGGCATCGGCATACGGTAACAAACCACTTGAGGAACATTCAGCAGCGCCGTCTCCAGGGTAGCCGTACCCGATGTAACCAAAGCTGCCTGCGATTGGGCAAGGATGCGGTATGTTTGATTGAATAACACCTTTAACGGGAGCCCTTTTGTAAATTTATCATAAAAGCCGGGTTCAATGCCGGGCGCACCCGCAATGACAAGCTGATAATCTTCAAATCCTTTTACAGCCTGCAGCATGGATGGCAGGTTCCTGGATATTTCCTGTTTCCGGCTTCCGGCAAGAAGTGCGATAATCGGACGGTCGGGGAGTTCGTTGGCAGCAATGAATCCGGAAAATGTTTCATTTTTAAAATCGCGCGTGTCAATCTCGTCTACAGATGGATTGCCGACGTAATGTACCCGATAATTGTGCTTTTTGTAGAACTCCACTTCAAAGGGCAGGATGCAAAGCATCTCATCCACATATTTCTTGAACGATTTTATCCGGTATTCTTTCCACGCCCATACTTTGGGTGAAATGTAATAGAAGACGGGAATATTCAACCGGGTCTTTACAAACTTGGCAATTTTCAGGTTAAATCCCGGATAATCAACCAGAACAACCGCATCCGGCCGATAACTTGCGATATCTTTTTTGCAAAGTTGCAAGTTGCCGAGGATGGTTCTTGCGTTCATAACCACCGGACCGATTCCCATAAACGCCATTTCCCGGTAATGCTTTACCAGCGTTCCGCCTTGGGCAGCCATAAGATCGCCGCCGAAAAATCGGAAATCGGCATTTCCATCATACGCTTTAAGCGACTTCATCAGGTTTGATGTGTGTAAATCGCCCGAAGCTTCACCAACCACAAAGTAATATTTCATTTTTTACATCTCTGTCAGATAAAACTCATCAGGTCCCATTTCTTCAGTTCAGGAATAAAATCGTGTGCGGTCATATCAATTTTCACGGGGACAACAGCTGCATATCCGTTTGCCAAAGCCCATTCATCGGTATTTACGTTGTCTTCTTCCCAGTTTTCGAAGTTCCCGGTCATCCAAAACACATCGCGGCCGTTCCCGTCAGCAGAGCGTTGATATTCATTCACCCATTTTCCCTGCGTTTGTGATGTTATTTTAATTCCCTTTATTTCACCTTGCGGAACGTTTATGTTCAAGCAGATGCCTCGGGGAAGCCCCTTCTCGAGAACGGTCGCGGCCATTTTCCTAGCTACCTCGCAGGCGTATGTGAAATCGGCATCGGGCGAATATTCGCAAAGAGATACCCCAAAAGAAGGAATTTCAAAAATACATCCTTCAATAGCAGCGCCCATCGTTCCCGAGTATATGACGCTGATTCCCGCGTTGGACCCATGATTGATTCCCGAAACCAACAGGTCGGGCTTGCGGTCTAAAAACTCGTTCAGCGCCAATTTTACACAATCCACCGGAGTTCCCGTACACATATATGCTGTGAATCCTTCTTCCTGTTTATACATTCTGCTCCTCAACGGTTGAGTTGCTGAAATGGCGGACGACATGCCCGACTGATGCAATTCCGGGGCGAAAACAATTACATCGCCCAACTCCCTCATCGCTTCAATAAGCGAAACAATTCCTTTTGCCTGATATCCATCGTCATTGGTGACAAGGATAAGAGGTTTCCTGCTATTCATTATTTTTTTCCTTTTAAAATAAGTGACAAACTTAATCAAATTCATCGACTTTTCATACATGGAAAGTGTTAGAAAGTGTTTTGAATTTTACGAATTATAGTTGCACTTCTCTCTTTTATGCTGTTTTATGCCCTTTTTCGCGTCTTTGAACTTTCCTTTCTTCCGTATAGCCCGCTATACGATGCAAAACGAAAATCCAAATCCATCAAAAAATGACTAAAAAACAGTACATAAAAAAATTCAAAACAGTTTCTTAAAATCGTTAAATTGAAGTTTATATTTCAAAAAACACAACAATTTATTAACTTTACTGTTTAAAACTGAAAAACAATCACAATTCAAGACATGAGAAAATTAAGTTTGCTGTTTATATTACTAATAGTTACGGCCTTGACGTTTGCGCAGGAAGTGCGCCCGGTAAAAAATGTTATTGTAATGATTCCCGACGGTACATCGGTTAGCGTATATTCTGCTTCCCGCTGGTATAAAATTTACAACAAAATGGGCGACCGTTTGCATATCGATCCCTATTTCACCGGGACAGTAACTACGCATTCATCCAATGCGCCAATCGGTGATTCGGCGCCTACGGGATCAACCTATGCAACAGGCGTTTTACAGAAGACGGGCAACGTGGCCATATATCCTGAAGCCGATCCGGATAACGACCTTTATCCGGTTGATGCAACCCGGACGTATCAGCCTGCAGCTACTCTTTTAGAGGCATCCAGGATGCTGAAGAATAAAGCTGTCGGCTTGGTGGTGACCTGTGAGTTTCCTCACGCCACGCCTGCTGATTTCTCTTCACATTACTATACGCGCGGCGCCTATAAGTTTATCGCTCCGCAAATGGCTTATCAGAATATGGATGTGATGTTTGGTGGTGGAAACGGTATTTTGACCGATGATATCAGGCAGCACTTCAAAAATAACGGAACGGTATTGATTCAGGATGATAGAAATGCTTTGTTGCATTATAACGGTAACGAAAAAGTTTGGGCGCTGTTCGGAGACCGGGCATTGCCTTATTCCATCGACAGGGACCCCGACAAAGTACCGTCGCTCGCCGAGATGACCTCCAAAGCGCTGGACCTTTTATCGAAAAAAGAAAATGGATTTTTTCTGATGGTGGAGGGCAGCCAGGTGGACTGGGCGGCTCATGCTAACGATCCCATCGGGATAATTACCGAGTACCTGGCTTTTGACGCTGCCGTGGGAAAAGTGATGGAGTTTGCTGAAAAGGATGGGAATACGGCGGTTGTTATTATGGCCGACCACGGCAACAGCGGCTTTACCATCGGTTCGAGAGACTGCCCCGGATACGACAAATTGTCGATTCATCAGTTGTTTGAAACCGTATCTAACTACAAACTTTCTGCAAACGGTATAGAAGCCGTTCTGGTGAATACCAAACCCGAAAATATAAAGAAGGAATTCAGAAAATACACGGGAATTGATATTACCGACGATGAACTGAAACTGCTCCTTTCTTCGAAAAATTACAAAGAGAGTGATTATACCAAAGTGGGGACAAGCAATAATATGGCGCACAACATAGTGAATATACTGAATTCGCGTACCTGCTTCGGATTCACTACAGGCGGGCACACCGGCGAAGAGGTGCTTTTGGCGTCGTATCATCCGCAGGGGGATATCCTGAAAGGGAATGTACGCAATGTGGAAGTCAACCAATACCTGCAAAAAGCGTTGGGGCTGGAGAAATCGTTGCAGGAGTTGTCTGATGAGATTTTTGTAAAGCATACCGATCTCTTTGCCGGCCAGAAATATACCGTCAACAAGAACGATCCCGATTTTCCGGTTCTAACGGTTAAAAAGGGGAAAAACAGCTTGGAAGTAAAGGCATTTTCATCGGTTGGCAAACTTAACGGTAAACCGTTCGATATCGGTTCGGTGGTAGTTTATATCGATAAAAACGATACGTTCTATTTGCCTAAGGATTTGGTGAAGAGGTTGTAACAATATCCCCCTGAAACGAAATAGGTTGCCGGTTGGTGTCGGTAACCTGTAACCGGGCTGTTCCGTTTTGCCAGATATCGAAATACAAAAATATCTCCCGGCCAACATCCTTCGTCCGGATATTTACCTGCCAATTCCCTTTTTTCTTGCCGGGGTTCACCTGATAATCGAAATCGGTACTGGTGAATTTTATTCCACCCTCAGCCGGATTCATGGGAGCAACGTATGCACGACCGTAGTAAGGCAAGTATGCCCTGACCGTGTCGGGCGAAACCTTCACATCGTAGTAGGGCGACAGGTAAATGGACTTGAACCCGGTGGGATAAGCGTAAGAAGCTTTAAAAGTAAAGTCGGAGCCGTTGACTCTCCGGTCCACCTCGTTGGCTACAGCTTCTTTTTCTGTTGCCGTTTGTGCCGTGCCGCACGTCATCAGCCCAAAAGCCAGAGAGAGCGCAATAAATAAATGCAATGCCGATTGTTTCATCTGTTTATCCTTTTAATTTTATTGTAAAACAAAAAAACAGGCGTTTTTGTTTTAGAAAGGGGATAAATCGGTAAACAGGTTCAGGCAGTAATAAAAAGCCAATAATATCAACACAAGAAAGTAAGATAAAATTTCCGGCCTGAATGTGGTGTTGGTATAAAAATGCGCTGCAATAATGGAGAAAAATGATATTATAACGTACAGCCAAATGAAAGTTTGATTCAGGTATAAAGTCTGTAAGAGAAAAGAAACCAGGATGACTGAGATACTGAAGACCAACACTTTTTTTGTAAAACTTCGCTCTCTCGTAATCTGTTTTCCATCAGCGATAATGATAAAAAACAGGAATAGCAGTATAAGCCCGATAAACCCCCATTGCGGTACAGATAAACTGGAGGGTTGTGTAAAATCGTAAATCTCGGCCAAACGCTGAAAAGGGACGATAAACCCGGAGATGTTATCCCCAAAAACATAAAATACGAAAACAATCCAATATACCAGTATTATTCCAAAAATGGATGCGATGAACGACCTGAAGCTTAGCCCGCCCATCGCCGACAAACCAATTACCCACAAGGGTAAGAACAGTAAAGCGTGGATCTGAAAAATTCCGGCAATGGCTATCAATGCGCTGAATTGATAAGCGCATCGGTGGGAATGGTGGTATTGATACGATGCCAGTAAAGGAAAAAGCGACCAGAGGATGAAGATGAGCGCCGGAAAATCGGGTGTCATCCTTAGGAAAAACGGATGGACGCTAAAAAGAATCAACGGAACATAAAATGGCATCGACGTCCGCATGCGGATAACGCCGTAGCGGACGTTCAATTCGGAAATAAGATAGGAGATAATGAAAACAGAGAGCGTGCTCGATAAAAACGAAACGAGGGGATATTTTTGGAAAACAGGTTCAATATAAGGCCAGACAAAACCGGTACTGCTGATTTGAAAATCGGGTAAGCCCTTTTTCAAAAACATCAGGAAACGTAATGCGATAACGGCAATAGAAACAACCAACGAAATGAATCGCGATTCTACAAAAAAAGATCTGAAGTTTCGGACCAACAGGGTATTCATTTTTTTATCTTAAATCAAAGCCTATGTCTTTTCGGTAATAACTGTTTTCAAAGGAAATTTTTTCGATATTTTTATAGGAATTTTCCAACGCTTCATCCATCGTTTGTCCGTAAGAGGTTACGGCCAAAACACGTCCGCCCGATGTGACTGTTTCGTCATTTTTCAATATTGTTCCGGCATGAAAAACGATGGAATCTTTTATCTGTTCAATTCCCGATATGACGTTCCCTTTTTCGTAATTCCCCGGATATCCGCCGGAAACCATCATAACGGTAGTGGCATATCTATTGTCGATTTCCAATGTTTTAGCATCCAGTGTCTCGGTGGCAACACTTACAAAAAGATCCAGAATATCCGATTTTACAAGCGGCAATACCACTTCCGTTTCGGGATCCCCCATGCGTACGTTGTATTCAATCACTTTCGGGTTACCATCCACATTGATCAATCCGAGAAAGATGAACCCTTTATAGTCGATTCTCTCTTTTTTAATTCCTTCAACGGTTGGAAGGACTATTCTCTGCTCGACCTTTTTCATAAATTCCGCATCCGCAAAAGGGACGGGCGAAACAGCACCCATGCCGCCGGTATTTAATCCGGTGTCACCTTCGCCAATGCGTTTATAGTCTTTTGCAACAGGCAGGATTTTATAAGATTTTCCGTCGGTAAGCACAAAAACCGAACATTCAATGCCCTTTAAAAACTCTTCGATAACCACTTTGTTGCTGGCCGAACCAAACATCCCGTTCAGCATTTCCCAAAGCAGCCGTTTGGCTTCGTTTATATCGTTGATAATGAGTACTCCCTTTCCGGCCGCCAATCCGTCGGCTTTCAGGACATAAGGTGGTTGCAACGACTCCAGAAAACGGTTTCCCTCTTCAATATTTTCTAATTTTATCGTTTTGTATTGTGCGGTCGGGATATTGTAGCGACTCATAAATGCTTTGGCAAAATCTTTGCTTCCTTCCAGTTGAGCGCCCTTTTTGGAAGGTCCGATAACGGCCACGTGGCACACATCCTCATCGTTCCGGAAGTAATCGTAAATTCCCTGAACAAGAGGAACCTCCGGCCCAACCACAATCATATCCACATCGTTTTCCAACGAAAACAATTTTAACGCCTGAAAGTCTGTCGGAGAGACGGCGACGTTTGTTCCTAACGATGCAGTTCCCGCGTTTCCGGGCGCAATATACAAGTTGTTCAGGTACTTGCTGCTACGCATACGCCAGGCAAAAGCATGTTCACGCCCACCGGAGCCAAGAATTAATACGTTCATAGTCAAATGGAAGAGTTTTTTACGCCAATGATTATCTGTTGGACATGCAAAACTAATAAAATTTAATTAAACAGTTTCTAAACTTCTAAAAACTTTTCTTGATAGCGAGTTGAAAAAAAAGTACCTTTGTGTAAAGTATGGAAAAAAATAGGATTACCCAATTATTTGGAATAAAATATCCCATCATCCAGGCCGGGATGGTCTGGTGCAGCGGATGGCGATTAGCGTCGGCGGTCAGTAACTCCGGAGGATTAGGCTTGATTGGCGCAGGCTCAATGTATCCTGAAACGTTACGTGAACAGATAAAAAAATGTAAATTAGCCACCGGTAACCCTTTTGGTGTGAATATTCCACTGATGTATCCGCAAGTTGAAGAGATTATGCAGATCGTGATGGATGAAAAGGTCCCCATCGTTTTTACATCGGCGGGAAATCCCAAAACGTGGACCTCAAAACTGAAAGCCGCAGGCATTATCGTTGCCCATGTAGTATCCGGTTCTAAATTTGCAATAAAATGTGTTGAAGCAGGCGTTGATGCCATTGTTGCAGAGGGCTTTGAGGCCGGTGGTCACAACGGTCGCGAAGAGACCACAACGCTTACGCTTATTCCGCAAGTACGAAAAGTCACCGGCTTACCGCTTATCGCCGCAGGCGGAATTGCCACGGGGGAAGGAATGGCTGCCGTTTTCGCGCTCGGCGCAGAGGGTGTACAGGTGGGAACGCGTTTTGCACTTACCGAAGAGAGCAGTGCCAGCGAGGCGTTCAAACAAAAATGTATTTCGCTGAACGAAGGCGATACAATGCTTTCGCTGAAAAAAGTCAGCCCCACCCGCATGGTTAAAAACGACTTTTACCGTCAGGTGCAGGAGCTGGAAGACCAGGGGGCATCTGCCGATGAACTTCGTTCCCTGTTGGGTCGCGGACGTTCCAGGCGTGGCATTTTTGAAGGTGATCTGGTGGAAGGCGAACTGGAGATCGGGCAGATTGCATCGTTGATAGATTCAATTGTTCCCGCAGAACAGGTGGTGAGAGAGATGGTGAAAGAATATTTCGAGGCAGTAGAAAAGCTGAACAGAATTGCATTTTAAAATAGTTTTTTTATGAAAAAACATATCATTTTCATTTTATTCATTGCTTTCACAAGCGTGCTTTTCGCCCAGCAAAACAAACAGTTCACGTTGGACGAACTTATTCCGGGAGGAAAGAACTTTTACAATTATTATCCACGGATTCTTGAGCAATTTCAATGGCATGGAGATGAGTTGGTTATGCTTAGGCATGATTCTGTTTTTAGAGTGAATCCGTTGAGTCCGGACAAAAAAAAACTTGCTTTCAGATTCAATGAAATCCTGAAGAACGGGAATGAAAGAAACGGAAATGTCTCTAATGTGAGTTTTGATAGGGAAGGAGGCGATAACCTGATCTTTTCGACTCCTGACGGTATGGGAGTTTACGATCTGAAAACCGGTCGGGTAATCTCTTCTATTGGTTTTCCTAAAAACAGCGCCAACAGAGAATTTTCGCCAGGCCATGCTTATCTGGCTTATACTAAAGACAACAACCTCTATATAACAGACGGGACAGGTAAAGAAACGGCAATTTCTTCGGAAAAGAACAAGGGGATTGTTTGCGGCCGAGCGGTTCACAGGGATGAGTTTGGGATTAAAGGCGGAATCTTTTGGTCGCCAAACGGAAACAAGCTGGCGTTCTACCGGATGGATGAAACAATGGTTGCCGATTATCCGATTGTGGATATCTCCACCCGGATTGCAACGGAGAAAAGCATCAAGTATCCGATGGCAGGCGAGAAAAGCCACGAAGTAACTATCGGGGTTTACGATATAAAAACCGGACAAACTGTTTACCTGAAAACAGGGGAGCCCAGGGAGAAGTACCTGACAAACGTGGCCTGGAGCCCCGACGGGAAATTCATATATGTTGCCGAACTCAACCGCGAACAGAATCACCTGAAAATGAATAGGTACGATGCCGGTTCGGGTGATTGGGACAAGACCCTTTTCGAAGAGACTCATCCTAAATATGTGGAGCCGGAAAATCCGGTTTTGTTTGTCAAAAATAATCCCAATCAGTTTATCTGGCAAAGCGAACGCGACGGATTCAATCACCTGTACCTGTATGACGTTTCGGGAAAATTATTGAAACAACTCACCAAAGGCGATTGGGAAGTTACCGATGTGGTGGGCTTTGACGAAAAAGGAGATCATCTGTTTTTCATTTCCACAAATCCTACTCCAATAGACAGGCATGCATACAGCGTAAATGTGAAGAGTGGAAAAATCAATCGGCTGACCACTGTTCCCGGGATGCATAATATTGCCGTCAGCCGTTCGGGGAGATACCTGGTTAGCCGCTATTCGTCTCACGACAATCCGGGAGAGGCCGATCTTATCGATACCCGGACAGGCAAGGCCGTTACACTCGCATCGGCGCGGAACCCGTTTGCCGCAATCAATATGCCGCCTGCGGAACTGGGAACCCTGAAAGCCGATGACGATAAAACCGATCTGTTTTACCGGATGATCAAACCCGCTGATTTTGATGCCAGCAAAAAATATCCTGTGGTGATTTACGTGTACGGAGGCCCCCATTCGCAAATGGTGCAAAACCGCTGGCGTTACGGATCGGGTGGATGGGAAACGTATATGGCACAGAAAGGATACATTGTTTTTGTGATGGATAACAGGGGGACAACGTACCGGGGACGCGATTTTGAAGATATCACCTATCGTCAGCTTGGAGTGGAAGAAGCCAAAGACCAGATGCGCGGTGTAGAGTTTCTGAAATCGCTGCCTTATGTTGATGCGGATCGGTTGGGTATTCACGGCTGGAGCTACGGCGGGTTTATGACGATAAATATGTTGCTGCGCTATCCCGATGTGTTCAAAGTGGGTGTTGCGGGCGGCCCGGTGATCGACTGGAAATATTACGAAGTGATGTACGGCGAACGATATATGGATACGCCGCAAGAAAATCCCGATGGCTACCGGGAGGCCAGCCTGTTGAACAAAGCCGGTAACCTGAAATCGCGGCTTCTTATCATTCACGGCGACGAAGATCCGGTAGTGGTGTTGCAGCAGAGCTTGCAGTTTTTAAAATCATCGATCGATGCGGGAACACATCCCGATTACTTTATTTATCCCGGGCACGAACACAATATGGTGGGGCGCGACCGTGTGCATCTGCACGAACACATCACGCGGTATTTTGAGGATTTTTGCTGGTAATCCGCAACCCGCAACTCGTAAATTGTTTGTACCTTTGTCTGCTAGAATATGCAAAATAACTTATTTTCATCCGATAAATTTTCGTTCTTCAGCTTAGGCAGCGGTAGTTGCGGTAATTGTTATTACCTGGGCAACAGCCACTACGGAATTCTTGTTGATGCGGGAATAGGGCCGAGAATCATTAAAAAACGGCTTGCCGAGTACGGTATAGACTTTTCCGGGATTTACGCCCTTCTTGTTACACACGACCATTACGACCATATAAAATCTGCCGGGTATTTGAGCGAAAAATTCAATATCCCGGTATATGCCACCGAGAAAGTGCATCGTGGCATCCGCAATTGTCCGCTAATTAAAAATATAATCAACGGCCCAACCAAACGGATTATCGAGAAAGGAGTACCGTTCCGGGTTGAAGATTTCAGGATTACGGCTTTTGATGTTCCACATGACAGCAGCGACAACGCCGGATATTTTTTCGAGTTCGGTAACCAACGGCTTACGCTGGCCACCGATATAGGAGCCATAACCGATGAGGTGGCCTATTACGCCTGTAAAGCCAATCATCTGGTTATAGAAAGCAATTACGACGAAGAGATGCTGCTGAACGGGCGCTATCCTTATTATCTTAAACAGCGTATCAGCAACGGTTCGGGGCATTTAAGCAACCGGCAGACAGCCGAATTTTTGGCAAACAATTACTCGTCCGATCTCCGGAATATCTGGCTCTGCCACCTGAGCGGCGACAACAATCATCCCGATCTGGCATATGAAACAGTGAAGAATGAACTTACCCGCAAGGGAATAGAGGTGGGAGTGGAAGTAAATTTAGACGTTTTCCGCCGGAATGTTTTATCTTCGAAAATTCAATTTTAAACTGGTAAAGAGGTCTGAAGTTGTGAAATCATCCGTTACACTTATACCTTATGGCGGGCTGGCAAACCGCATGAAAGCCATAGAAGCGCTTATCGTCCTGACACAGGATACAGATATATCTGCCACTGCAATCTGGTTTAAAGACCAAGGATTGAATTGTTCCTTCGAGCAACTGTTCCAACCGTTGAAAATTCCACGTTTAACATTGCGGAATGCCATCCTCACAGATTATATACTGAACGATCGTCCACGAAAAAAGAATTTCTTTATTCCGCACCTGTTTCAAAAAATACGTTTCAGCAGTTGTCTGTATGAAGACGAGGTCACACAAAGAACATACAGGAATTTCGATTTTCGCCGATGGGCACTGTCCAATAAAAAATCTTATTTGTCGGCATGCCTGCAATTTCATCCCGGTGACCGACAAAGAAGTTTTGCATCTTTCAGCCCTATCCCGGATTTGCAGAAGCAAATCAATGAAAAATGTAAAGATTTCACAACGCATACCGTGGGCGTCCATATCCGCCGCACCGATAATATCATTTCCATCGAAAAAAGCCCTACGGAATTATTCATCCTGCGGATGAAAGAAGAAATCAAAATGAATAATGATGTGTGCTTCTATCTTGCCTCCGACTCAATGGAAGAAAAAAAGAGACTGACAGCTATTTTCGGAGATCGTATAATCACTCATTGGAAACCCGTTTCGCGCTCTACACCCGAGGGGATGCAGGATGCTTTGGTGGAACTATATACCTTGTCCCGCACACAAAAAATGATAGGTTCATACTATAGTTCTTACTCCGAAACGGCTGCTGAAATCGGCAATATACCGTATGAGAAAGTAGAACGGAGAGCATGAATTCGGTAGTCAGGAGTGTCTTAGATTCAACTTATTTCCTTTATCTTTGTATTTAATTTGCATTCAATTATTTAACATCCCATTCATTTATGTCATCCGCTCCCATATTACTCTTTACGTATAATCGCCCATCCCATACACAGCAAACATTGAAAGCATTACTTAATAATTCACTCTGCAGTGAAAGTGAACTATTCGTGTTTTCCGATGGATACAAAAATGAAACGGATAAAAAGGATGTAGAGGAAGTACGAAAAATCATTCAGACTATCGACGGATTCAGGAAAATCAACATTATAGAAAACACCCATAACATTGGGTTGGCAAAAAACATTATTGACGGCGTCACCCGCATCGTGAACGAATATGGCAAGGTGATTGTTCTTGAGGATGATTTGATTACGTCTCCTTCTTTTCTGACATTCATGAATGAAGCCTTGGATATGTTTGAGAACGAGAACAGGATCGGACACATACATGGCTACTGCCATCCTTTGCCGGAATTACCGGAAACCTTTTTAATAAAATGGACGGGAAGCTGGGGCTGGGCAACTTGGAAAAGAGCATGGGAGCACTTCAATCCGGACGGTAAAGCGTTGTTGTCGGAGATTGAAAGAAGAAATTTAAGCAAAACATTCGACTTCAATGGGAATTACCCTTATACACGCATGTTGCGCAGACAAATAAAAGGGGAAAATGACTCTTGGGCAATCCGGTGGAACGCGTCCCTTTTCCTGAAAGATATCCTGTCTCTCAATGCCGGGCGATCACTGGTACAGAATATCGGATTTGACGGAAGCGGAAGGCATTGCGGAAAAAATATAACGTATACAACCCATCTTTACAGGGATGAATTGAAGATAGAGATCGCGCAGATCGAAGAAAATAAGACTGCAAGAAAAATAATCGGAAAATATTACGGAAGAAAAAACTCATTTTGGGCAAAATTGACCGGAAGAATAAACCGGTTCGTGAGAAACAGGTAGCAGTATGAACGTACTTATTATCAGCACATCCGATATTCACGGCGGGGCGGCCATAGCGGCGTTTCGATTGATGGACGCGTTGAATTCCGGCAGATTCAATGGCGTTGAGGCAAAGATGCTGGTGTGCGATAAGTATTCAAACGAAGGTAGCGTTGTCCGGATCGGCAGTAAAATTCAAAATGAGTGGAATTTCTGTTGGGAGCGGGGAAAAATATTTTTAGACAACCGGTTCTCAAGAGATCACTTATTCGATATCTCCATCGCCAACAGGGGCGTTTCGATTACCGAACTTCCTGAATTCAAATCGGCCGATGTCATTCATCTGCATTGGATCAACCAGGGAATGTTATCGCTGAACGAAATCGGGAAGATTCTTGCTTCCGGGAAAAAAGTAGTATGGACCATGCACGATATGTGGCCGTTTACGGGCATCTGCCATCACGCCGGAACGTGTACAAACTTTCAACATTCCTGCGGAAATTGCCCTTATTTGAAGAGAGCATCGGACAACGATCTCTCCCACCGGATTTTTCGAAAAAAACAATCGGTTTACGCTCGGGGAAGAATAGATTTTGTGGCTTGTAGCAACTGGCTGAAGGAGTTGGCCGAAAATAGCCCGCTCACACAAGGACACAAGGTTATTTCCATTCCCAACCCTATTGATACACAAAAGTACTCTCCCGAAGATAAAACGGAAACAAAGCATAAACTGGGCTTGCCTACGGATAAAAAAATTATTCTCTTTGCAGCTGTAAAGGCTTCCGACAAACGAAAGGGAATGGATTACCTGATAGAAGCCGGCAGGCGGATGGACAATAAGAATGTGTTGTTTTTGATTGCCGGAACCAACGGAGACGAAATAGCACAACAATTACCGGCCTCATCCGTAAATGCCGGATTCGTTACCTCCGATAAGATGCCCGGCCTGTATAATGCTGCCGATGTTTTTGTGACGCCTTCGTTGCAGGAAAACTTGCCGAATACCATCATGGAGGCGATGGCCTGTGGAACACCTTGTGTGGGGTTCAACATTGGTGGAATCCCTGAAATGATCGATCACAGGAAAAACGGATATGTGGCTGAATATAAAAACGCTGAAGACTTAGCCGATGGCTTGCTCTGGACTCTTTTTGAGGCCGACTTCCGGTTGCTTTCGGAAAATGCCCGGGAAAAAGTGTTGTCGGAGTACGCACAGGAAAAAATTGTCAATCGTTATTTAAAGGTTTATGAAGAACGACCCCAATAATATTACCGATCAGTCGCACTGGGAGACATACTGGTCAAATTATCAGTTTGATAAGATCCCCCGGAAAGTGGTTTTCGGGAAATTTATCCCGAAGCTCTGCCGGGGCAAAAGTTTTATCGAGATCGGCGGTTTTCCCGGGGTCTTTGCGGCGTATTTTTACAAGCACGGCATCAAAGAGGTTACCGTGTTGGATTTTTACATGAATATGGGTATTGTTCGGAAGTTTGAAGCAATCAATCATCTTCCGGAGAATACTATCCGGTGTATCGATACCGATTTTTTCAAATTTTCGTCTGAAAAAAAATACGATGTAGTCTTTTCATCGGGATTTATCGAGCATTTTCAGGACACGCGAGATGTGATTGCGCGGCATGTGGATTTGCTTTCGGAGGACGGACAATTATTTATGCTGATTCCTAATTTTCTCGGTTTGAACGGTAAAATGCAAAAATGGTTTGATAAAGAGAACCTGGAGGCGCACAATTTGAAGTCGATGGAAATTGGATACTTGCATAAGATCATGGGGCTGTTTGATTTACACGATGTTTCCGTCGATTATATCGGTAAACCCATGCTCTGGTTAGAACCGAAGCCCGAAAACAAGCCTTTTCGGAAAATGGTGAAAATGCTGAGTTACGCCTCCAAGCTTTTTCCGGTAAAAGGTAAGTTCTTATCGCCGTATATCGCTATTTATGCCCGAAAATGAATAAACTGTCTGTCATAACCGTTACTTATAACGCCGAAAAAACGTTGGAGAGGACACTGAAGAGTGTCAGCGGACAAACGTATCCCTACGTGGAGCATATTGTTGTGGATGGAAAATCGGAAGACCATACGGTTTCGTTGATACAGAAATACGGGAACTCGGCACTGAAATGGGTCAGCGAGTCCGATAAAGGATTGTACGATGCGATGAACAAAGCCGTAACAATGACTACGGGCGACTACCTCTGCTTCCTGAATGCGGGCGATACTTTTTATACCGATGATACGGTGGAGAGGATGATGAATTCTTTCGAGGCTGCTTCGCCTCCCGATATCATATACGGCGAAACGGCTATTGTTGACGATAGCGGGAAATTCCTCTTCATGCGCCGGCTAAGCGTACCCGAGACCCTTTCCTGGAAAAGTTTTAAACAGGGAATGGTGGTGTGCCACCAGGCTTTTATTGTGAAAAAAACGATTTTTGAACCTTACAGCCTGGACTACCGTTTCTCTGCCGATGTGGACTGGTGTATCCGGATGATGAAAAAATCCCGCCGCATTCACAATACATACCTTACGCTTATTAATTACCTGAACGAAGGAGTGACTACGGCTAACCGGAAGGCTTCGCTTAAGGAACGTTACCGGATAATGGTGAAGCATTACGGACAGGTGTCAACGTTCCTGCATCATCTCTGGTTTGCTTTACGGGCCGTATTGAAATAGGTGATTATATATGTCAATAGTTATTGCCAGGATAGCATTACTCAAAAAAATGAAACGACGAAAACTCAACGTTGAAGAACTCAACAGGATAAGTATCGAAGAATTCCGGGAAGCAAAGAAAATACCGTTGGTAGTGGTGTTGGATAACGTGCGTAGCCGGCATAACATCGGCTCGGTTTTTCGTACAGGCGATGCTTTTCGGGTGGAGGAAATTATTCTTTGCGGCATTACCGCCACACCGCCCAATGCCGAGATTCATAAAACGGCCCTTGGAGCTGAAGATTCGATGAAATGGCGGTATTTTGAAGACCCCTTGCCGGCAATTGAAGAACTGAAAGCCAGGGGTTATACCGTTTTTTCCATTGAACAGGCCGAGAACAGCCTTTTGTTGGATACCTTGCGGTTGGATAAGAATGAAAAATATGCTGTTATCTTCGGGCATGAGGTGCACGGAGTGCAACAGGTGGTGATAGATGCTTCGGATGGCTGTGTCGAAATTCCACAGTACGGCACAAAACATTCACTCAACGTGTCGGTTACAGCCGGAATTGTGATTTGGGACTTTTTTAAGGCCCTGGAATAATTCCTGATTGGCCAATTTATCTCTCGTGTGCCGTTCCTCTTCGCTCCGCTTTTACCATTTTATAAAGTTGATCGTTCGGGCGGATCTTTTCGGGCGTTTTTATGGAGAAATGGCTGCCTTTCACAGCTTCATCAACCCGTTTCAGATCTACGCGGATATCCTCTGCCGTCAAGAAAACAGCACCTGTGGTTGGTCCGGTAATCAGCAATTCGTCGCCTGTTTTTACCGATTGTGCCTCCACCAAAAACTCGGCTACGCCAATATTCCCAAAATGCTTGATGGCTTTGCCCACGTAAACTTTCCTTTTCGTTGCCCCTGAACCGTATCGGTGCGTCCATTCGCCCAATCGCCGGCCAAGATAATATCCGTCCCAGAATCCGCGATTGAAAACGGTTGCCAGTTTCTCGTCCCACACGTCGATTTTTTCCTGCGAAAACGTATCGTTGCAATATGCCTCAACGGCTTCTTTGTAACACGATGTGACAATCCGTACATATTCAGGACCACGGGCACGGCCTTCAATCTTAAAAACATGAACGCCTGCATCCATGATCTTATTCATAAAATGAATGGTTTTGAGGTCTTTGGGCGACATGATGTGCTCGTTGTCAATCTCCAGTTCAATTTCGCTCTCCTTGTCTTTTACGATATATCCGCGGCGGCAGATCTGATTGCAGGCACCCCGGTTCGCCGATAAATCTTTCTCGTGCAAACTCAAATAGCATTTCCCCGAAACTGCCATGCACAAAGCGCCGTGACAAAACATCTCTATACGGACCAGCTCGCCCGACGGTCCCTTAATTTGCTGCTCAATGATGTCTTTGTGAATCGAAGCGACCTGGCTGAGGTTGAGTTCGCGCGCCAAAACCACTACATCGGCAAACTGAGCGTAAAACTTCAGCGATTCAGTGTTGGTAATATTCAATTGGGTGGATAGATGCACTTCCATCCCGATGTCCCGAGCATACATCAGCACCGCCACATCGGCCGCGATGATTGCCGATAAATCGGCTTCTTTGGCCGCATCCACCACTTTCCGCATCAGTCCCATATCGTTGTCGTAAATGATGGTGTTGACGGTCAGATAACTTTTTATGTTGTTCTCCCTGCAGATTCCCGCAATTTTGTGTAGGTCCTCAATGGTGAAATTGTTGGATGATTTGGCACGCATGTTCAACCCCTCGATGCCGAAATAGATGGAATCTGCACCGCCTTGTATAGCCGCCATCAGGGACTCGTAAGACCCCGCGGGCGACATTATTTCGTAATCTTGAATTTTTTTCATCCCTGTGATTTTTCGAAATGCAAAAATACGACTTTTTATGTATACCTTAACCCTATTTCCTCCTTTTATCTTTTTTATTGCCCTCACGGCTTTGTTCCTAACATATTTTATTGTATCTTTGCCGTCCGAAAAATAAATTTTCGGTTTTAAATCATTAATTATTAATTCATTTTAGTATGAACAATTACGAAACCGTTTTCATTTTGACTCCCGTTTTGTCTGATCAGCAGATGAAGGAAGCGGTTGAAAAATTCAAAAACCTGCTCACGGAGCAAGGGGCTGAAATTGTAAACGAAGAGAACTGGGGATTACGTAAGCTGGCTTACCCCATCGACAAAAAAACAACCGGCTTCTATACGTTTCTGGAATTCAAAGCCGATCCGTCAGTGATTGGCAGACTAGAGGTTAATTTCCGTCGCGATGAGCGTGTGATCCGTTTCTTAACCATTAAGCAGGATCATTTTGCATTTGAATATGCTGAGAAAAGGCGGAACAACAAAGGCGGTAAAAAACAGGAAGACCGCACGCACGGACCGGTTAAAGAAACCGCTAAGGTTGAAGAAGTTGAATTAGAAGAAAAGGAGGACTAAGAGATGGCTAAACAATCAGAAATCAGATATTTGACTCCCGTATCGGTAGATGTTAAAAAGAAAAAGTATTGTCGTTTCAAAAAGAACGGAATCAAGTATATCGATTACAAAGATCCCGAGTTTTTGAAAAAGTTCCTGAATGAGCAGGGAAAAATTCTTCCACGCAGAATCACAGGCACATCGCTTAAGTTCCAACGTCGTATTGCACAAGCAGTTAAGAGAGCACGCCACTTGGCATTGCTTCCGTACGTAACCGATTTAATGAAATAAAAAGAAGGAGGAATAGTTATGGAAGTAATTTTAAAAGAAGATGTAGTGAATTTAGGCTACAAGGACGATATAGTGAACGTAAAGAAGGGATATGCCCGCAACTATCTTATTCCACAAGGGAAAGCGATAATTGCTACCGAATCTTCGAAAAAGGTACTGGCGGAAAATCTGAAACAGCGGGCTCATAAACTGGAACAGATTAAAGCAGCTGCCTTGGCGCTGGCCGAAAAGATGGAAGGAGTTTCTCTTACAATTGGCGCAAAAACCAGTTCCACCGGAACTATCTTCGGATCGGTTACCAATATTCAGATTGCCGATGCATTGAAAGAAAAAGGTTTTGACGTGGAAAGAAAAACCATAGTAATAAAAGACGCGGTAAAAGAAGTAGGGAACTATATAGCTATCGCTAAGCTACACAAGGAAGTATCTGTTGAAATTCCTTTTGAAGTGATTGCAGAATAAGAAAATTAAAATAATTTTTTTTAAAGGCTGGTAAAATTTGTTTTTATCAGCTTTTTTTTGTTACATTTGCAACGATGTGTATATCTATTGTTTACTGCTAAGGACCACGAAGAGTGATAAATCTATTGATAAAATATGTTCATATTTCTCAGAAGCAGTTACCTCAGTTAACTGTCAGAATACTCTTTGTTCTGTTATTGACAATTATCTCGTGTACAAGAACCGGGAATGCCACTATCAAAAACACCGCATTTAAAGACAGTCTGGAGAAGAAGGTCTATTCCCGGGACTTTTCTTCCGACTCTGTTTTGTATCTGTTGAATAGCTATGCGACATCGAAAAACAATACCGGTATTTATATTACAAGCTGTGAACTGGGTAACAGGTATCGTGCACAATCCAATTTCTCCAGGGCTATCGACTATCATCAACAATCATTAAATGCCGCACTCCTCCTAAAAGACACTATTTATATTGCGCAGGCATACAACAATATAGGAACAGACTTACGAAGAATTGGCGTTCTTCCCGAGGCGTCTGACTATCACTATCGGGCTCTTCAAATTACAGAAAGCTTTCACGATGTTAATAATAAGGTTAACCAAAAAAACAGGGTGATGGCCCTGAATGGAATTGGTAATATCGCCCTTTCAATAAACGATTTTAACGAAGCCGAGAGTAAATTCAAGGAAGCGCTCAGTGGAGAAATCACCATAGAGAGCAATCTTGGCCAGGCGATTAATTACGCCAATTTAGGATCCATATATCAAATGAGAAAACAGTACGATTCTGCGTTCTATTATTATGATCTTTCTATGATTAAAAACCAGTTGCTTGGATCTAAATTGGGAATGGGGCTTTGCCATACGCATTTTGGGGAAATTTTCGAAGAGCAGGGCGAATACCTTAAAGCGGAGGATGAGTTCCAGAAAGCTTATGCTGTGATGGAGGGAACAGATGATAAATGGCATTGGCTTGTATCTTGCCTGGCTCTTTCGCGGATTAATTTAAAGTTGAATCATTTTGATGGAGCGCTCAAGTATCTTGTGAAAGCGAAAGATACTGCCGAAGAGATAGAATCTCCCGAACATTTGTCGAAAGTATATGCTTTGTATGAGATGTACTACAGCCGGATGGGAAAATACAAAGATGCTCTCGAAAACAATAAACTGAGTGTGATGTACCAGGATAGCATCCTAAGCATACAGAAGAATAATCAGGTGACGGATATACGGATCAATTATGAGCGCGAAAAGAATTTGAAGTTTATTGATCAGTTGAACAGGGAAAAAGAGAGGCAGGTTCGTGAAACAAGAATTATCCTTTCGGCATCTGTTGCTGCATTCCTGTTTTTAATATCTCTGTCTGTGGCGTTGTGGTACGCTTTTTTACAACGTACCAAGAAAAATAAAATGCTTCGTGATATAGATAAAGTGAAATCAAATTTCTTCACAAATATCACCCATGAATTCCGAACGCCGTTAACCATTATTTTGGGACATAGCAGGCAGTTGCAGAACAAGAATATCCCGCATGAAGAAGAGAAATTCTACCTTTCGGCCATTGAGAAACAAGGCGAGCAGATGCTACGCTTGGTAAATCAGTTGCTCGACATTACTAAAATCAGTTCCGGGCAGGACAACCCGGTCTGGAAAAAAGGCAATATTGTAACCTTCATCGGGATCCTGATTGACAGGTATCGCTTATTTGCGAACGACAAGAATATCTTCATCTCTTTCTATCCTCAAAGTCCACATATTGAGATGGATTTTATTCCTAATTACCTGACCGATATGTTTCAGAATTTACTTTCCAATGCCATTAAATACACCCCCAATCACGGTTTAGTGAGTGTTTTAATTACAACCGATTATAAGGACGTAAAGTTAAAGGTGGCGGATAATGGAGTGGGGATAAGCGAAGAAGATATTGAAAAGATATTTGACCTGTTTTATCAGGTCCCTAACCCCGGAGACAAGCAGGGCAGCGGCATAGGATTGGCTTATACCAAACAGTTGGTTGAGCATATGAATGGAACCATTGAGGTGAAGAGCCAGATTAACAAAGGATCTGAGTTTACCGTTACCCTTCCGTTAAAAACAAACGGGAGGGCGCTCATTGAGAAGTGGGAACCCGGTAGTGATTCGCCCTATAATACGAGTTTCTCCATGGATCGGAAAGACGAACCAGATGCAGTCACCTCAACAGAGGAAGACCTCTCTCCCATTGACGACAAGCCTGCCATTTTGCTGGTTGAAGACAACAGGGATGTCCTCATTTATATTCGTTCACTCTTAAAAGACAACTATAACGTGGTAACAGCCGTTGACGGGATCGACGGTATGGAAAAAGCCCTTAAGCTGATACCCGATATCATCATCACGGATGCCATGATGCCCCGGAAAGATGGGCTGACCTTGTGCAAGGAAGTGAAATCTTCCACCATTTTAAACCATATCCCGGTCATTATGATTACGGCAAAGACCGCTTCTGAAGATATGCTGGCCGGACTGAAATGCGGTGCGGATGTATATATCAGAAAACCTTTTCAACCGGAGGAACTTTTGATCAGGATTTCAAACTTGCTGGAATTTATTAAAGTGATGAAAGTGAAATACATGAAGGCTGTTTTTGATGGAGATTCAAAAGAACCTATGGATGCCAACATGGTTTTTCTTCATAATGTGACGAACTTAATTTTTAAAAAGATATCTAATCCCAATTTGAACGCGCAACAGATTGCCGACTCACTTAACATTAGCCCGTCGCAGCTTAACCGAAAAGTAAATGCCATTTCGGGGTTTTCTTCTTCCGCCTATATTCTTCATGTAAAAATTGACTACTCGAAAAAATTACTTGCCAAACGCGACAAAAATATTGGAGAAGTGGCAGAGGCGTGCGGCTTCCTCGATGTGGCTTATTTCTCCCGTATATTCAAAAAAGTAACCGGAGTTACTCCAACGGCTTTTCGAAATCTTCCTCAATAACCATTTGACTATTTTTTACTGCTTAATATGCTGTTTATAAGATAAGTGGCTTTTCATCCATGCTCGCGTAGTACAAATTGGAAGATGTTAATGTTTGAATTATCCTGATTTTTGTTCGAATTGTCCTAATTTTTATTCAAACTCTCCATTAATTTTATTCCCGATAAGTCCGCAATTTTATCATTTAAAAATTAATGCACGATGAAAACTTTAAAATCTGTCTTGGAACAAGATTACAGTAAAAAAACGAAAAATGAACTGATTGAGATGCTGTCGGGACTGGAAGAGGTGCTATCTCCTTCCGTGTACGAACAGGTGAGTGGAATTGCCCCTTCGGAATTACAGGGCCTTACTAAAAAGGATATTCTGGACATTATCGACAATTTTAAGATCGGCTACGACCCGAAATGGGAGAGCTCTATCGCTAAAACTTCCGCCGATACGTTAAAATTAATTTTCGGACAAATGGCTGAAGACGAAAAGATCTTTGCCACTTCAGATGCTGCCAGCGCAGAATTTGCCGCCGAGTTGGGGAGCATCGATTTTGCAACAATTATCGGCGGCCCGTTAGATGCATGTGTAAAAGCACAATCAAATGCATCGATCAGTACGGTGAGCTTTATCAACGAAGTGGGATTCGAGACGGATTCATCCGGTGCTAAAAAACTCAGAATGGCGGAGTTCAGGTATAAGAAAAATGCTCCTAATCCTGCCTATGATCCTGCAAACCCGGGCAGTACGCCTCCAACTATTCAACAAGATGCGGAAATTAATGTGCCCTTTATCGCCCTGCTCAATGTGCCGAGTTTCCGGATTGAATCGTGCGAGGTGGATTTCAATGTTAAGCTCAACTCCACATATACAAAAAATGTCAGCAGTGAATTTGGCATCAATGCCGGAGCTTCAGGTGGCTGGGGACCGGTAAAATTCAAAGTGGATGTTTCCTACAAAAGATCTTCGAGTACCGGTATTAAGGTGGAAAAAGAGTATTCTTTAGGCGTTAAAGTCAGGGCAACCAATGATGAGATGCCGGCCGGCCTGGAAAAAGTGTTGGGTTTACTGGGTTCAACAAACTAAGGCTATGATTAAACTTTCAGATTACCTGGATTATCTCTACAGCGAGATAATCCAGGCTCGTAAAAAAGCAGATGAAAAATCGGTCCTTGTGGCTAAAGAGTATGCAAACCATGAATACTTGAAATATTTTAAGGCTCCAAGATTTGCTTTTCCGGCTATAAAGATGGACATCCCGTTGAAGGTTAGCGATATAAGCTCTCAGTCGAAATACAACTTTAAGCTCGATAACGAGAAATTCCTGAAAGAGGTAAATGAACGGATTGAGGTTGTAAACCGGGAAAAACAACTGAACATCTCTCCTGTTACGAGAGAACAGATAGAAAATCCGGAATTTAAACAACTTTTTAAAACACTCGAGAAAAAAGATCAAAAACTGGTGAGAAGTCTCGACGATGAAGTGAAGAAGATTGATATTTCGTCACCAATCAAATCGTTAAATATCGGCATATTCAGGCCTCAGGACAACACCGCTGAGACAGAGCATTCGGAGATGAAAAAAATATTGTACGAAGCTATCGGCAATAGTTATTCCTTGGCATCTACCAAACTGAATGATATTTATATCGACCCGAAAACGTCCGGAGCAGAGGATAAAGACAAGTTGTTTATTAATCTCCATATTGAGATGGAAGAAGAGGGTTTACGGATTAAAACGTTTAAGGATAATAATGGCCAAACCATCGAAGAAATCATTTTTGAATAGATGAAAGAGTTTATCCATAATAAAGTAAAAGTTATAGATGGTCTTTTTGCAGAATTCAATCAGATTCAAAAGTTATTTGCCGGGAAATCATTTGATTTTGAATGTCGGTTTAATGCTTTCCTGATTAAATTATCTGATTATTTCGAAAATAGAGGCGAAAGCGCCAGGGAGTCGGAAGTCCTTAGGATAAGAAGCATGCTCCAAACGGTAAAAAGAGGCTTTAATCCTTCAAAAATGGAAAAGATAAATACCGGAAAAGGAGAATTATGGTGGGGATTTTCTTATAATGGGATTGAACATCTTGACTTGTTGCTGCAGGAAATTTATAAAAAAGAAATCTCAAAACTCGAGGAAGGAGAAGAGCTCCTCACCAATTTAATTCTAAACCTTTGTCAACAGGGAATTTTATCGGATGAAAAACTGAAAGGCCTGGATTCTATTCCCAGGATCGATGCTTCCTGGAACTATCTTCTGTCTCAAAACGGTTCTATATCCGTAATAAATAAAAAACTGCTCACGAATCTAATACCGGAAGATATTAACCTGCTTATCGAAAAAATCGTTTGTAAAATCATCGCTCAATAAAATAAAATTATGGCAAAGAACAGGTATATCGTTTTGCTGGACAATCAGAATGAAAAATCGATCAGGAATGTGGAAAAAGGATTTTCTGTAAGTGTTACATCATCGGAGTATTTATCGAAAGACAACCGATCGTTCAACATTATCGATAACAATAATGCCGTTCTCTACAAAAATCTGGGAGTGGTTGTGGTGGATGATGTGGATGAGGAACAGTTAACCCGGTCGGTCGCCGACAGTAAGAGCCCTGTTGTTTATTTTGAAAAAGAGAGGGAGTTTTTTCCTGCCGATGAAATTACTCTAATTAACGACCTGAAGGCAAGCGTTGATCAATTGAAAAATAAAATTCTGGAACTGGAAAATTTCATGCAGAAGAAACCCATTCCGAAACCAGTTGTAACGGACCTGGAATGGGGGCTGAAGGCTATTGGAATAGGAGATACGCAGTTCTCGGGCAAAGGGATTGATGTTTGTATTCTGGATACGGGTTTCGACGTTTTGCATCCCGATTTTGCAGGCAGGACCATCGAAGGAAAATCTTTCATCGAAGGTGAAGAGTGGGATAAAGACCCTAACGGACACGGGACACATTGTGCCGGCATCGCCTGCGGGAATGTAAGAAGCGATACCGGCAAACGCTACGGCATTGCAAATGACTGTAATCTGAAAATCGGGAAAGTACTTGCCAACAGCGGAAAGGGAACAACCAGCAGCATCATTGATGCTATTGATTGGGCAATTACCAAAAAGTTCCGGATAGTTTCCCTCTCGTTGGCATCTCCCGTAAAGCTGAACGAGAAGCCTTCCGTCCTTTTCGAGACTGTCGGGAACAGGGCCTTGGATAACAACTGCCTGATTATCGCCGCGGCAGGGAACGAAAGTAAAAGGCCTGAACTGCCCGCTCCGGTTTCTGCACCGGCAAACTCCCTGTCAATAATGGCTGTTGCGGCTATCGACAATCAGATGCGGATTGCCCGATTTTCGAATGCCGGAATCAATGCAGCCACAGGAGGTAATATCAACGTTTGTGCTCCCGGTGTGGATGTGCTGAGTTCTTATCCGAAGAAAAGCGGAAATTCGGGAGATTATGCATTATTGAGCGGAACGAGCATGGCAACTCCCCATGTTTCGGGTTTGGCGGCTCTTTATATGGAGCAGTTCCCCGGCTTGAATGCCCGGGAGATCTGGGAGCTGCTTGAAAGTAAGGCAAAACCGATTGAAAGTCTTAAATACAGGGATATCGGGAAAGGGTTGATTCAGGTTATCCGTTGACAAGAATATGAAAACGTACTTTGGAGTCATACAAGGTGGTATCTCTTTTAAAGAGGTCGAAACAAAATTAGTAAACTCAGGAATAAAAATAGTAAAACATTATCCTAAGTTCAAGATAGTTAAGTTTGAGACAGATAAAAATATTCCGGAAATCAATTTTGATTTTTTTATTACAGTAGAGGAAGAAAAAGAAGATTTCTTTATACAATAGTATTTGCCCCTCCTGCAACTTATCAGCAGTTATTCAAAAAAAAGCTTTATTCTTATTTTAAGTGCATAATTATTTGTTTATAAATTAGTTATTATGTCGTTTGTGCGTGTGGAATACAAATGGAGAAATGTTAATGCTTGCTGAGTCCAAAATTTTGTATATATAATCCTAACATTTTCATTTTTGACGAGTTATTTTTGTGTCAGTATGGATGCATTGTTACTAAAAGGGCTTTCGGTGTATCTTTTTGAAAAATATTAATGTTTAACATGCGCAATATTCTATTGTCGGATACTTTTCAAGGCCCTTTTATTTTTCTTCATACAACTAATGGTGCCTTCGAATTTGGTTGAGAGAGAAAGTTCATGGAGAATTCACTCGTTCTGACCGATAATGAGCATCTGTTTGTAATACTTGTTCACATAATAAAACAAAAAAAGATGAAAACATGAAAACAGCTCTCAAAAATGAATCAAGGACAATGCGGGTAAATATGTTTTTTCTTCAAAAGGTTACCGATATTATCAACCAAAATATATCTGATCCCAGCCTGTCACCCGGTTCAATAGCAAAAGAATTAAATATGAGCGTGTCACAGCTTAACAGAAAAATCAATAAGGCTACAGGATATTCAACCAATGCTTACATCATTCAGTTGAAAGTCAATCATGCAAAAAAACAACTGGTCCGTTTTGATAAAAATATCGGTGAAATTGCAAAAAACTGCGGTTTTATAGATCTGGCCTATTTTTCCCGTACATTTAAAAGACATACCGGGGTTACGCCTTCATACTATCGTAATTTTGTCCAGGGAACCTGAATCCGACAAGCTTATGCTTCGAACAGATAAACTCTACTCTTTGAATTCTACTAAAATTTCCTGAGTAAAAACGCCGCCGGTTGGAGAATTCTCCTCTGGCGACGTTTTTTGAGTGTTTCGGGCCGTTGAATTTAGAGACTGTTTAAATTCCTTATTTCTCTAATATTTTCATGGTATCCTTGGCAATGGTTAATTCTTCGTCGGTAGGGATGATGAGCACTTTCACTTTCGATGTGGGTTTGCTGATCACCACTTCTTTTGCTCGGGCCGATCTGTTGAGTTCTTCATCGAGCTCAATACCCATGTACTCCATGTCTTTACAAACAGCGCTCCGGGTAGTCCACTGATTTTCACCCACGCCGCCCGTAAATACCAGAATATCCACGCCGCCTAAAACAGCACTGTATGCGCCTATGTATTTTTTAATGCGGTAGTCGTACGTCTTCAGCGCCAGAATCGCTCTCGGGTTGTTCTCTTTTATCCCGGCATTGATCTCGCGCATATCCGACGAGAGCCCTGAAACGCCTAAGACGCCTGAAAATTTGTTCAGCAGGGTGGACATGCCTGAAGCGCTCATGTGTTCTTTTTCCATAATGTAGGAGATAACCCCGGGATCCAGGTCGCCTGAGCGGGTACCCATCATAAGCCCTTCGACAGGCGTCATTCCCATACTCGTATCCATTGATTTGCCGTTTTTTATAGCCGTGATGGAAACCCCGTTACCAATGTGAGCGGTGATGATGCGTTGAGATTCGTAAGGGACATTCAGGAATTCGCAGGCTCTTTTGGAGACATACCGGTGGCTCGTTCCGTGAAATCCGTACCTGCGGATGCCGTATTTTTCGTAAAGCGAGTATGGTAATCCGTAAACATAAGCGTAATCGGGCATGGTTTGATGGAATGCCGTATCAAAAACACTCACTTGCGGCGTATGGGGCAATAGTTCCTGAATGGCATAAATACCTTTGAGATTAGGGGGATTATGTAAAGGAGCCAACTCTATACACTCTTTCAGCATCTCTATAACTTCTTCGGTGATGAGCACGCTGGTGTTGAAACGTTCCCCACCGTGTACCACACGGTGCCCGACGGCGTCAATTTCATCGAGTGACCGGATGCATCCGTACTTCTCGCTCAACAAGACACCGAAGATGTATTCAATTCCTGCACGATGCTCCAGGATTTCTCCTTCGAGCTGCACTTTTTGTCCACCGGGAAGCGTGAGTTTCAGAAATGAACCTTTCATTCCGATCTTTTCAACACCGCCTTGTGCAATTACCCCGTTGCTTTTCATATCGAAAAGCTTGTATTTTATGGAAGAACTTCCGCAATTTAATACCAATATCTTCATTTCAACAACTTCTGATTTCTGAATCCTGATTTCTCTCAATTAAACAACGATCTGTTTTCGGAAATTACATTCCCGTTCTCATCGTAAATGTAAAATCCCTTGCCTGTCCGGATACCCAGCTGATTGGAACGATAAAGTTTCCACAACAGCGGATTGGGTTTGTAATGTTTTTCTCCAAAATCGTTAAACATGGCTTCCATTATGGTAACAATACGTTCGATGCCAATAATATCCGCTAATCTGAAAACACCGTACCGCTGCCCGTAGATGATGGTAAACGTCTCTTCAATACTCTCCATGCTGCTTACTCTTTCCAGCAACATCTGGCAGGCTTCATTGAGCATTGTTGTCAACAAGCGGATACTTACGTTGCCGTTGCTCTCATTTATCCGGTGGGGACGATAATTGATGAGCTGAGCGAAGATTTCCATTTTATTATATACCTCTTCCGAGGTGTACATCCCCTTTACTATTTCGAGAATTCTTGCGTCGGGATGAGAAACGGGAAAATAGAGGCTGACGCAGCGCTCTTTATGAACAAGATCGGCCGCCAGCTCACTGATAATAACGGTAGGGCCGTTGGTGGCGATTATGGCATCGGGCTCTAAGGAATCGTCCAGTATTTTGAAGATATTTTTTCGAATCGGAGTGCTGCGACGCCCCGATTCAGAATACCGGGTACACTCAATGACCAGGTCGCATCCTGCAAAATCATCGTAACTCAATGTGGGAGTAATCCGGTTCATGATCACCTTCTTTTCCGATTGTGTCAAACCCCATTTGCTGATTTTCTGGTCCATTACTCTGTTCAGCTCTTCAAAAACGAAGTCGATACGTTCCTGCGATTCATCCATAAAGACCACATCCATCCCTGCCGAAGCCGTCAGGCTGATAATGGTCCGCCCCTCTTTTCCGGCTCCTACGACACCCACTCTCGAAAACAGTGCTTTCTTCTCGTGGCTTATGTTGAGGCCGTACTTCTCTATGGGTTCAATGATTAACTCACTCATTATCTTATTGTTTTTTGATTTCTACTTTTTTGATTTTACCGCAATAGCCTGATTGGCGGCTATGGCAACCATTCTGTAAATATCGTCGACTGAGCAACCACGCGACAAATCGTTTACGGGGGCTGCCATCCCTTGCAAGATGGGGCCAACCGCTTCGGCATCACCTAACCGCTGGACGAGTTTATATCCGATATTTCCGGCTTCCAACGAAGGGAAGACCAACACGTTGGCTTGTCCTGCAATGGCGCTTCCGGGAGCTTTGCCTGCACCAACGGACGGAACCAGTGCCGCATCGGCCTGCAGCTCGCCGTCGATAAGCAAATCGGGGGCCATCTCTTTGGCTATGCGGGTAGCTTCCGCTACTTTGTCAACCATTTCGTGCCGGGCACTGCCTTTGGTGGAAAAGCTCAACATCGCCACACGCGGTTCAATCCCGACAATACCACGTGCCGTTTGTGCCGACGCTATGGCAATTGATGCCAGTTCCTCTGCTGTGGGGTTAGGCATCACGGCGCAATCGGCAAAGATAAGAATACCGTCTTTCCCGTATTGCGGTGTTTTTGTGAACATAATAAATGCTCCGGACACCACGCTTACCCCCGGCGATGTTTTGATGATCTGCAAGGCGGGACGGAGTACATCGCCTGTGGTATTTTGTGCACCGGCAATTTCGCCATCCGCATCCCCATTTTTAATCATCAGGCATGCCAGATAGAGCGGATCTTCCACTAAAACGGCTGCTTTTTCGGGTGTCATCCCTTTCGATTGCCGGAGTTCCACCAGCAGGTCTGTGTATGTTTGTTTTTTACCGTGGTTTTTAGGATCGATAATAATGGCTTTCCTGATATTTTTCAGCTCGAGCTGATCAGCCAATATGTTAATTTTTTGCGAGTTCCCGAGGAGAATTATTTCTGCTACTTCATCCCGGATGAGTTGGTCTGCAGCTTGGAGAGTGCGGGTTTCCGTACCTTCGGGGAGGACAATTCTCTGTTTATCGGCTTTTGCGCGTTCGATAATTTCGTTGATTAAGTTCATAGATTTTGTATGTCGATTGATTTACCTTATTCGTTTCAATTTGAAATTAGTCTTCTGCAAAAGTAGTAAAAAAAGCGATACGAAGCTTACAAATAGTAAGTAGAAAATCAACCGATCCCTTTCATTACGTTTTTCATTTTTGTTCGAATCTCCTCCGTACATAAATTTCCCATACTTCCCGCGTGCGTGTGGTGGAGAGTCGATTCGAAAGTAAAGGTCCCTTCCTGCACTTCGTGCCCGATTTGTTGGTAAGCTTCACGAAACGGAATACCTTGCAGAACGAGTTCGTTCACCTTTTCCACCGTGAAGAGGTATCTGTATTTTTCATCGTCGAGAATGTGGTTGTTTACGGAAACGTGCGAAAGCATGAAATAGGTCATTTCGAACAGGGTGCCCAGCGTTTCAAGCGCAGGAAAAAGAGTCTCTTTCAGCAGTTGGAAATCGCGGTGATAGCCGTGAGGCAGGTTGGCGGTCATCAGGGCGATTTCGTTGGGAAGGCTTTGCAGCCGGTTGCTGTGTGCGCGGATAAGTTCCCAGACATCCGGGTTTTTCTTGTGAGGCATAATGCTCGATCCGGTTGTCAGGTTATCGGGATAAGAGATAAAACCATAATTCCCCGATAAGTACATGCAGTTATCGGCAGCCAGTTTATTGAGCGTTGATGCGAACGACGCCATGCTGAAAGCCAGGATCCGTTCTGTTTTTCCCCGCCCCATCTGTGCGGCAACCACGTTGTAGTTCAGGGTTTCGAAATCGAGTTCACGTGTGGTCATCTCCCGGTCGAGCGGGAACGAACTGCCGTATCCGGCAGCAGAGCCGAGCGGATTTTGATTGGCTACCCGCCACGCTGCGACCAGCGTGTGCATATCATCCACGAGCGTTTCGGCGTATGCGCCGAACCACAGTCCAAAAGACGAAGGCATCGCTATTTGCCCGTGCGTATATCCGGGCAGCAGAACCGATTTGTGTTCTTCGCTCAGTGATTGCAACAGCTCGAAAAGCTGCCAGGCGCCCGCTTTAATTTTTCGGATTTCGTCTTTGAAGAAAAGTTTCAGATCCACCAATACCTGATCGTTTCGTGAACGTCCCGAATGGATTTTCTTCCCTGTTTCACCGAGAGTTTCGGTGAGTATGGCTTCAATTTGTGAGTGGATATCTTCGGCGTCGGCACTGAGATTGAAGTTCCCTGTTTCCACTTCGGCGAGGATCTTTTGCAATTCTGCGCGTAACGTTTCTTCTTCGGCTTTATCCAACAATCCGATTTTGACCAACATTTTTATGTGCGCCATCGAACCGATGATGTCGTATTTTGCCAGCCGTAAATCAAATTCACGATCTTTTCCCACTGTGAAGTTCTCCACGGTTTTGTCGGCATCGAAGCCTTTGTTCCAGATTTTTGCCATTAAAGACTTTTATTTATTTGATGATCTTTCCCTTCAGGATTGTTTCCTGTGACAAAATTAAGAAAAAGGGAACAAACTGCAAAACTTTGTTTTTTCAGGTCTTTTTTACTTGTAGTCAATGGTTAATTCAAACAAATCGGCCTTAAAGCGGTATGAAGCAATATTATCTCAATAAAATCCGGTTATAGAAGATTATTTTTATACTTTTGCAGAGTAAAATTACCCTTATTTCTCGTTGAAACAAAATGCAAAATAATAATCTGATATGCGTGTTGCTATTTCTATTGTTTGTCAGGTGCGGTTCAAAACCGGACTTATTCTTAAATGTCCGGTTGCAGCAGTGGGATGCCATGCTCGAAGCAAATCCTGAGGCTGTCCGTGATAGCCTTCAAACACTCAACCCTGCTATATTGTCAAACGAGAACAATGCTTATTGCGGATTGCTAAAAACCATTTCCGACGACAAAACGTATGCAGAATTTACATCCGATTCATTGATAAGAGAAACCGAAAACTATTACCGGAATCATGCTAAATCGAGTAATTTACATATTCGCTCACTTGTCTATATGGGCATAGTCAGGATCCGGATGGGTATAATTGATAGCACAGCCCTCATTCCGCTTAAAGAGGCTGAAATAATTTTTAATAATCTGGATAATCAAAATCCATCTGTTGGGTATTTACTTAATTTTTTCCTGGGAAAAGTACATCACGAAAATAAGAATTTTTCCTTCGCATCGGGATATTTCAAAAAAGCATCGCAATTTTCTAAAAGAGAAAAGAATTTTGCACACTCTTTCGACAGCCATATGGCAATGTTTTGGAACAGCATGGAACAGGAAAAATTTAATGAGGGAAAAAAATATTTAGATTCATTAGAAATGATAAACTCCAAAAGCATTGATGAGGAATATTTTCTTTTGAACGCGCAATCCGTTTATTATGACACACAAAATATGCATGAAAAATCATTGGAAAAGGAAAAAGAGCAGATAAAACTGGCTCCGCATATTAAAGAAAAGCCGGAAATCTTTCGCTTGTATTATTCTATATCAGACCAATATAAAGATATGAATCAGCTTGATAGCGCCGCTGTTTACGCATTGAAAGCCATTGAACATATCTCCGACACTACATATCAACTGAATTATCTATTGTATGAGAATGTTGCCGATATAGCAGAAATTAGTGGTGATTATCATACGGCAAATAATTATCGAAAACAAGCAGCTTTAATCCGAGAAAAGACAATTGAGAAAGAAACAGATAAGCATATATTGAAATTAGAGAAACAATACGATTTGAGCCGGGCTGAAAATAAGGCGCTGCAAGCAGAGGCAAAAACAAGGATCGCGATTATTATCATACTTTGTTTGGTTATTCTTATTGTTGTTTCATTATTTTATGTTCGAGCCCGCAGGATTAAAATGCAACAGGAAAAGAGAAGCCTGAAGGAAGAAAAAAGGAAAACCGAAATGGATAAAGAACTTGTCGAAGCAAGAGCAGGTATATTACGCATAGAAGTTGAAAAGCAACAACTGACGATGATAGTATATAACATGATGCTTGGACAATTTTTTTCGTTGGAAAAACAACTCCAGTCGTTGGCAGATAAAGCACGAAAAGCAAAACCCGATTTTGCTAATTTTGTCGATGACGTTCGCGCTTCCATGAATAAAAATTTGGTAAACGATTTTGCAAAAACCATATCTGATTCCAAGTTTTGTGAATTGACCGGGATTTCACTTGATAACAAAGTAAACAAATCCGAATTTTTGATGCTTTATTTAATTTATTGCGGCGTTTCTAATAAAAATTTAGCAACAGTTTTCAGAACAACTCCCGAAAGCATACGTTCACGAAAAAATCAATTGAAAAACAAACTATTAAGTTTAAATATGAGCACCTCTCTCTTTGAGCAGAAAGGTTTTTCCAACACATAATTTGAAAAATAACCGTCAAGTAATATCCTGTGTAATATATTGTTAATTAGTGTATTAATTAATAAAAACCGTCAAGTTTTAGAAATTCTTCTCAATAAATTAGCAACATTTCTTTTTTTGAGATTTCTTTGTATTTATAAACCCTTTTAAAGAGATATCCATTTTATGAAACGAATTTATTTTATCGCACTCACGGCCGCCATTATCTGCACGTCGGCCATTTCACCTGCAACTGCACAGCAGGCGACATCGTATCAGGTAGAATATCAGGCCCCGCAAAACTACAAGGATTTCCGCTTTGCCATTGGCGGCGGCTATGCTTTTCGATTGGGGAAAGTGGAGAAAACCGGCAACTCCCAACTGGATGACATGAATAACCAACTGCGTCACGGTTTCACCGTTGATGCGGATGCCCAATACTTCTTCAAAGAAAGCTGGGGATTGGGCTTGAACACCAATTATTATTCGGCAGGCACATCGGGCGACAATGTTACCATTCCCGAATTAGGCCAAAGCGCGAATTACAAGGAAACGCAAAGTTTTCTTTACGTAGGGCCTTCGTTCGTCGGACGCAACGAATCGGAGAAGTTTTTACTGGTAACCAATATTGGTGTCGGCCCGCTTTTCTTCAACAGCGATATGAACCTGAACGGAGTGAACCTGAACGGCAGTAAAACAACCATCGGTATAAACGCCGGGATAGCTGGCGAATACAAAGTGAGCAGTAAAACGGGCCTCGGGCTTAAGTTGTCGTATGTGCTGGGGACAATCGATGCCATAAACGTTGAAGGGCAGAACTTGCAGCTTAGTTCCGATGAAAAAATCAGTGTGTCTAACCTGATGGTTACCGCGTTTATCAGTTTCCGTTCGTGGTAATCCAGCGCTTTAAATCATGAAAAAAAGAATCATCCATTTTGTGGTGCTACTTCTGATTGTAGCGCCATCGTTCGCACAATTCCGCACCGGAGTAAAAGGGGGCGGAAATATTTCGAACATCAATATGAATATGGGCGGTGTGGAATTGGAAATTTACAAGTCGCGCATGGGCATACATGCCGGATTTATGGCGGAATACATGTTCGGCGCTCATTTCGGGTTACACTCCGAATTGATGTATTTTTACAGCGGTGCTGCCATTGACTCCGAAAAATACATGCAAGGGTTGGAAGTTCCCGACGGAGCTTCCCTGGAAGGGTACGTGGACATGCACACGTTTCAACTGCCCTTGTATTTGAAAACCAAGTTCGCCGTATCTCCAAACGCCAAGCTTTATGTTATGGGTGGTGGTTTTGCCACGTTTGCACCAACTGCCAATCAGCACGTGAGGACATCTTATGAACAAGAATCCATGAAAGTGAAATGGAGTTTGTTTGAGCCCAAAATTCGCATTCTGGATACGGAAGAAAGCAACGTGTACATGCAGCAACGTTGGAATGTGGGCCTGGCAGCCGAAATCGGCGCGGAAATTATGGATAAAATAACGGTTGGAGTTGGTTTCAGGCATGTGCTTAACAACATGGCAGCATTCGGATACATGGTAGGCGGCGGCTCCCTGAAACCCACCACGCAGATGTGGACGGCAAGCGTTTCGGTGGGGTATTTCTTTTGAAAAGAGAACTGAAATTCCTGTTATTTCGTATTTTATTCATTTTTTGTCCAAAACAAAAGGATGGGGCGAAGATATGACTAGCCGTTTTCTTTAAATGAATGGAAATGGAATTATTTTTATCAAAATTATAAACCATGATAAAGGTGTTGTATTACTATTACTATTTATTTTATAAGAATATTTGGAAAGATAAAGATCCTCACTTAACGACTATATTATCCTTAAGCTTTATTAGCTATCTTATTATAAATGGGATAGTTGATATAATACTTACTTCGATTTTTTCTATCTGTTTGAACAAGTACGTAAGATTAGGAATTTTAATCGTAATAATCTTTTTGATGCATTATTCTTTCAGGAAAGAGAAAAGAAAAGATATATTGAAAAATAAACCAATGATTTACAGTCAGAAGATTTCAAAAATAATATCCATTGCGTTTTTATTAATGGGTCTATTTTTTCACTTTTTTAGTGCTGATATTGTAAGAAATATTCTATATTCGAATTAAAGAAACAAGTAGTTTCAAACTACAACAAGCAAACCCAACAGCTATCCTGCGGCGGCGGGGTAGCTGTTCCAATCCAATTCAATTTTTCAATCAAAAAACAAAAAATTATCCAATGAAAACAAGAACATTTTTATTCACCGGAGTCATGCCGCGTGTCTTGCACTATCCACAAGTTGCGGTAGCACAAAAGGCTACCGGGGAGACAAACTGACCGCTACCGATGTTGCTCGTATCCATTAGGGGACGCACAAACTTCAGATTAAAAAGAAAAAGACGTCCGAGATGGCGCTGCTGGTGCGTATAGACTCGTTAAGCGTGGGTAGTTACATGAAAGGATTTCCCAAATATGTGGATGTAAAGCCTGGGGAACGGACAATTGAGACTGCCCTTTCCAGCCAACCCAAAGGTCCCGACGGCCGCTCGCCATACGATTATATACTGATGTTCAAGATATTAATCCTCCAGCGTTATTACAACTTGTCGGACGAATAAGTTGAATGCCAAATCAACAACCGTATGAGCTTCATGCGCTTTCTTGACCTTACCATGGCCGACAATATTCCCGACAGCCGTACTGTATGGGCGTTTCGTGAACAGATAACCAACCCGGGCCTGGTAGAACAACTCTTCAATTTGTTTCTCTCGGAACTTGACAAATTGGGTTTAATCGTAAACGAAGGCAAAATAATTGACGCCAGTTTTGTGGAAGTTCCCAGGCAACGAAACACCAGGGCGGAAAACGAACAGATAAAAAAGGGTGAAACCCCAGAATCGTTCAACAAAAATCCGCACCGCAAATCCCATAAGGATGTTGACGCACGTTGGACACGCAAAAACAACGTCAACTATTCTGGCTATAAAAGCCATGTAAAGTCCGATGCAGAGAGTAAGCTCATAACCAAATATATGGTGACGGATGCTTCTGTACATGATTCGAACGCTACCGCTCCCCTTTTGGATGAAAACGACAAGGGTGAACCATTTTATGCCGACAGTGCTTACACGGACGAGCCACAGGAAAAAATCATTGCCGGTAAAGAAATGATCAATCAAGTCTGCGAAAAGGGATACCGCAATAAACCCTTAATCAAATGTATATCAACTCTATCGGAATAAGGCGTGCTGCCTGCATCATAGGGCTGATGAATTTGACTTATAATATGTATCATAAAACAAAACTCAGTTACTTGCGCCCAATCAGGACAATCATGTCTTGTCGACAAATTAATTTGAATGTAACAATCATATAATCAGATAAGTATAAATAAAACATAGAAAATGGAAACATAAAGCTCAAAAATCAATCAAAAGTTTGGCACATAAAAAATTGGTAAAAAAAGAGCTTGAGAAAAATAACGAGTTTTTAGAAGTTCCCATGTGATAATCCGCGCAGAAAAAAGACCTTTGTGTAAAAAGTGCCGCCGGGTTGGTTAAATTTTGGCGGTACTTTTTCCATTTGGTATAACTACACCTTATTCTTTCCCGTTCGAGAACGAATATGGGAAATCAGATTTATGGACACCCCGTGTTTTATTGGGTGTAGCAGACATGGAAAAGTCGATTTTAGCCCCATCCATCAACTGGTTGTGCGTAAAGTAGTTTTTACTATATTCCTTTCCGTTTAATCTGATGCCGGACACATACCTCGTCTCACTATTATTGTTTTGCGCATTGATTTCGATTGTATTCCCGTTTTCCAGATGGACTGTCATCTTATTGAACAACGGGGAGCCGATCACATATTCATTGCTGCCGGGGCATACAGGATAAAAACCAAGGGCAGAAAATACATACCAGGCCGAGGTCTGTCCGTTATCCTCGTCACCACAATAACCGTCGGGGTTCGGATTGTATAATTTATCCATCACCTCGCGCGCCCAATACTGGGCTTTCCAGGGCTCGCCAGCATAATTATACAAATAAATCATATGCTGAATAGGTTGATTGCCATGGGCATACTGTCCCATGTTCATAACCTGCATCTCACGGATCTCATGGATTACTCCTCCATAATAGCTGTCGTCGAAAATGGGGGGCATCACAAATACGGAATCGAGCATCCGCACAAATTCTTTCTTACCACCCATCAGGTCAATCAGTCCTTGCGGATCATGGAAAACCGACCAGGTATAGTGCCAACTGTTGCCCTCCGTAAAAGCGTCGCCCCATTTCGTAGGACTGAATGGAGACTGGAACGAACCGTCTTTGTTACGCCCACGCATCAGTTTATGCTCCGGGGAGTAGAGGTTCCGGTAGTTCTGGCTCCGTTTGGCGAACTGGTCGATCTCCTCCCGGGGACGGTTCAACGCTTTGGCCAGCTTGTAAATAGTCCAGTCGGCATAGGCATATTCCAGTGTACGAGCCGCATTTTCATTGATCATTACATCATATGGAACGTAGCCCAATGTATTGTAATACTCATGACCTAAACGCCCTGTGGAAGAGACTTTCGGATGTACATTTTCAGTACCGTGCAGCATCGCTTTATAGAGAGTTTCAATATCGTATCCGCGCAATCCCTTCAGATAGGCGTCGGCCACTATCGAAGCCGAATTGTTGCCAATCATAATCCCCCGATGGCCAGGGCTCGCCCATTCCGGCAAAAATCCACTCTCCTTGTATGTATTAGCCAATCCTTTCTGTATTTCCAGGTTCACCGAAGGGTAGACTAAGTTCAAGAAGGGAAAAAGCGCACGGAACGTATCCCAAAATCCGGTATCGGTGTACATATATCCGGGAAGGACTTCACCGTTGTAAGGGCTGTAATGGACGATATTTCCCTCTGCATCGATCTCGTAAAATTTGCGGGGAAACAACGTAGAACGGTAGAAAGTGGAATAGAACGTACGTTTCTGGTCGAGATTACCACCATCTACCTCTATTTTCCCGAGTACTTCGTTCCAGACATCACGTCCTTCCTGTTTCACCGTTTCAAAGTCTTTCTCCGTCACCTCTTTCAGATTTTGCCAAGCCTGATCGTAACTTATAAATGAGGAAGCCATCTTTGCGATCACCTTTTCACCCCGCCGGGTAGAGAATCCGATAAATGCTCCGGTATGGCCGGCTTCCGCCTTATAGCCTTGCTGCTGAATTTCTCCGTCTTTGACAACATGTTTATACTGGAACGGTTTATCAAACACAACCACAAAATAATTTTTGAAGTTTTCCGGTACACCTCCGCTATTGCGTGTTGTATAACCAATGATGGCATTCTTTTCGGGAAGTATTTCTACAGCCGATCCTCTATCGAATGCATCGACCAGTACATAGGCTTTTTCCGTTTCGGGAAAGGTAAAACGAAAGATAGCCGCCCTTTCGGTCGGAGTGATTTCGGTGGTAATGTCATAATCGGCCAAATAAGCGCTATAATAGTAGGGTTTAGCTACTTCGGCCTTATGTGAATACCAACTGGCTCTTTTTTCCTGATTGAATTCCATCCTGCCGGTCATTGGGAAAATGGAAAACTGCCCGTAATCATTCATCCAAGGGCTCGGTTGATGCGTTTGTTTAAACCCGTTCAGTTTATAATCGGCATACACATACTGCCAGCCATCGCCTATTTTACGGGTCTGAGGCGTCCAGAAGTTCATACCCCAAGGGAGTGCTATAGCCGGATAAGTATTCCCATTGGAAAGGGCGAATTCGGACATGGTCCCCATCAATATATTTACATAATCGACCGGACTACTCTTCGATTGCGCCGCTGTCTTTCCGGTATGTGCCACTGACAACAACAGAACGGTCATAATAACAAATAATTTTCTCATAATTTCTCTTTTAACAGTTTTATATCGAATTGACTAAATCCATTTTTCCCTTACTTTCCAAATCAACGATCAGTTCGCCGAACAGGGTGTTTACCCAGGCAAACCATTTACGGGTAAAGTTAGCCGGATTATCCTTATGGAACGATTCATGCATAAAGCCTGTATCGGCATCCGTATCGCGCAGCATCCGAAGGCAATGTAAGATCTCTTCATCGCTGTTACTGGTTTGTGCGCGCATTATGATGCTCATCGGCCAGATCATATCATATCCGATATGCGGACCACCGATTCCCTCTCCTGCCTTTCCCTTGAAGAAATAAGGATTATCTTTGCTCCACACTAATTTCCTCGTGTTCTGATAGACCGGGTCATTTTGCGCGATGGAGTCGAGATAGGGCGTCGCCAGCAAACTGGGGATATTGGCATCGTCCATAAAATAGGCATTACCGAAGCCATCCACTTCAAAAGCATATACTTTTCCATATTTAGGATGCTCTACAACCGCGTATTGCTTCAGAGCAGTATCCACCTCGTCGGCCAGAGCCTTGCTTTCGGCTGCCAGTGTACTATCTCCGACCACCTTTCCGGCAATTTCAGCGACCTGCTTCAGTGATCTGACGGCAAAAAAATTGGAAGGGATAAGAAACTGGAAGGTCGTGGCGTCGTCCGAAGGGCGGAACGTAGAGACGATCAATCCCACTGGATTGACCGGATTGCCATATCCATCGTTATTCACCGTATCCAATTGACGCTCCGTTACGCGTTGAAATTTATAAGGGCCGCGACCTTCTTTTCGCTGCTGTTCTTTGAATGTTTTTACCACAAGCCCCATCGCCTTTTTCCAGTCGGCATCGAAAACAGAAGTGTCACCCGTCGTTTTCCAGTAATTATAAGCCAACCTTATAGGATAACAAAGCGAATCGATTTCCCATTTACGTTCATGCAACATCGGCTTCATTTCTGTGCGATCGCTTATCCAGTCCCCATCCGTATTGGGCTCGGCATAGAAAGCATTGGCATAAGGGTCGATCAGTATACATTGTGTTTGCCGGTTGATCACCCCTGCGATCAGTTGCTTTAGTTTTGTATCGGACTTCGTAAGCGGGAGGTAGGGCCATACCTGTGCCGATGAGTCGCGGAGCCACATAGCATTGATATCACCGGTGATTACGAAAGTGTCGGGCTTTCCGTTTTTCATACTGAAGTTTACCGTTGTATCGAGTGTATTGGGAAAACAATTCTCAAACATCCATGCCAGTTTCGGGTCTTTTATCTTTGCTTTTACTCTTGTAATGGTCTGCTCTACGGCTATCGAAGTAAAATGCCGGTCGGCCGTTGCAGGACGATTGGAAACAAATTGTTTCTTTCCGGCCGCTCCTTTTAACGATGAGGCAGCCCAAGCTGGGTGAACGGTCAATGCGGTTAATCCTACAGCAGTTTTCTTAATAAAATTTCTACGTGTTGTCATAAATTATGTGAGTTATTATAATATTCCGGTTGGGTTTGAAAATTCTGAACAGATACCGAAAACAACGAATAGATTGCACCGGTATTTCCTACTAACGGAACGGCCTGAAAAACGGGAACTAAAATAAAAGTTCCCGCGAACGTACGCAACTATTTCTCCGATAGATTCATATTTGATTGTATTTATTAAGATTTTAAAACATTCATTCAGTAATACACCTTGAAAAAATCATTTTATCATGCTCTTTCCACGATTCATCGAATTAAAGGTCGGTATTCACATGAATTCAATAGAGTTTATATTTAATAAAAGATCATTTCACATGAGCATTCATTATATTGATTAAGAAATAAGACTATTGATAATCAGATATCTAAAATCTTATTCGATATAAACTCTTCTATGTTGTAATCCAAATATTAAGAGAATAATTATATTTTTTTAATTCAAACTATTATCTTTGTAGCTAGGGAGTTGAAGAGGATACGAGCTCTGCTGAGGAGCAACTCGCCAGCAATAAACTCCCTGCGTTACGCCGTAACACTTTAAGGGACAGGACTATTGTTCAGTCCCTTTCTTTTGTTACGGATATCGCTTTATGGCTAAGAAAACCTTTTTGTTCCCTTTGCCGTAAAACTTATATGAACAACCTTCTATCAGTGAATCGGACATAAGTTCCTGTCACATTTTCCTTTTCAGTTCCATAAGTATAAAATGCCGCATTCTAATAAAAGCAGACCTTGGGGCTGCAAGAGTTTGTTAACGGTCATTCATATAGAATGTGTTCATATATTCATTTAACAACAGCACGTTCATATTTTTCCCTATATTTCAACACGTAAAAAATCCGATTCAACACTTTCCTCGCGATTCGCGTGATCGCCTTGTTGGGCTCCATCCGTAGAACAAGCTTATTGAATGTCATATTCAAGGCCGGATCTATCCTGGCTGCAGACCAAGAGCATTCAATTAATTTTTCACGAAGTTGCGTTTGCCCGCGGAAAGTCATCTCCCCTTTACTGTCCTTGCTTCCACTGGAATGTGAAGTGGGGATTAAGCCAATATAACCGGCCAACTTGTCCGAGTTCGGGAAACGACTGATATCCTCCAGTTCCATGAGTATGTCCATGGCCGTTATCATTCCTATGCCGGGCACCGAACACAGTAGTTCATATTCCGTGGCATATCGCCCCGAACGGGATAAGTCCCGTAATTTCCGGGTAGCTTTCAATAGTAACTTCCGCTGATTTTCCACGGAACTCAACAACAAGTGTAAAGCCTCTCCCCCTTCAGGGGTAGACAATTGGACATCATCCTGCAGCCATTTCATGAACCTTCGTGACCAATGCGTCCCTGCCTTTTCAAACTCGGGAGGATAAGGAATCCCATAAAAATACAAGAGGGACTTCACCCGCTGTTTCATCCGGGTAAGGTCCTTAACGATGGCATCGCGGGAGCGAAGCAAGGTGCGGGCCTCCAAGGTTTCCATCCGGGGAACATGAATGCCCGTCAATTCATTGCCGCGCAGGGAACGGGCTATCTTTCGGCTGTCGACAGCATCCGTCTTTTGCAGGTTTTCTTTTTGACCGGTCGGAACATCTGCCGGATTGACAATGATATTTTTTATTCCCATCGATACCAGTTTATAATGTGCCCAAAAACCACTAAAACCCGCTTCATATGCCGACAGGTAGTTCCCCTTAGGAAAATGCCAGTGAAGATAATCCGCCAGGGATTCCGCCCTTGCCGGTTGTGTGAATGTTTTGTGGTGTAATCTCTCGGTTAAGATAGTTACTGTCCAACTCTTTAAATGCACGTCGATTCCAATGTAAATGTTTTGACCCTCAAAATTTAATTCGTTACTTTGTGTAGGCATAAGCTTTGAGTTTTATTGGGTTTGTCTGCTTCTTTTGCAAATGTAATAATTCTCTTGGCTTATGCTATTTTCGGCCGATAATTCAAATTACAAACATAGGAACTAATAAATAAGGTTATCCGAAAAATAATTTATACTTCGGATAACCTTATTTATTACTTCATGATGTTTTTTACCAGCCCGGATTTTGAACCAATCCCGGGGTTCGTTTCAATTCATCCGTCATTATTGGGAACAAATAATGTCTTGGCGTTTCAAACATACGACCCTCCTGAATTTCAAATCGTTGCATCCTATATTTTTTACCGCTCACTTCTATTTTTCCATTCTTATCTTCCACGGGCTTCATTCCGTGAGACCAACGTTGCGTTTTAGGGTACGGCCAACTATTGGCATTTAGATAAGCTTTTTCAAGAGTTATTTCGGCCGGATCATCAGGCTCCAGGTATAATCGGGCATGCCATATACGATGATTTTCATAGAATAATTCAACACGGCGTTCCCTTTGTATGTATTCGTTCATTAACTTTTTGTCCGTTTTTGCTTTCGGAGGAATGGGAGCCATAAAAGAACGCGCGCGTATTTCATTTAATATGTTATAGATTTCTTCATTGGGTCCGGTCGTTTCATTTACAGCTTCGCAATAGATATACATTATCTCGGGAAGACGCCAAATAGCAGGACCGTTAATTACATGAGATCCGTCTCCCCTGGCCCATCCATCTTTGTAAAATTTACGTAAATAGTAACCTGTATGGGATGCATTATCAAGATAACTTCCGCTTACAGCATCATTTCCTTCAGCAGTGTTCAAGGTTGCACCCCGATAAACAGAACTATGGTAACGGATATCGCGATAAAAGCGAGGATCACGCCGGACGCTCTCATAAGGATTTCCATCGTCATATCCGTCGGAGACAGCCCTGTCGACATACACCGGGTACCCATATCCATCCGGAGCAATATATTCATATTCATCCACTTGTTGCTGAAGAGGTCGCTGTCTTGCATGTCCACCTTGCGACGGAGGCAATACATCACCCGACCAGCCGGTATCCTTATCCCTTGTTACAAACCAAACCCATTCGTTTTGGATTGCATCCATATCATAGAACATACTCCACAAACGCCGATAGACTTTACTTTTACTCGTATTATTGTTATTAAGGTCCCCAAAATCGGTTTCATCATATTTTGTATACAACGAATAACGTAATCCACCGCTGTTATCTTTGGCCTCCATCACTGCTTTTGCTGCCGTTTTAGCCGCCTCCCACCTTTTTGGATCGTATCCGTATTCATCTTTATATAACCGTGTATCGTTCGGGAAATTACCTCCATTATACATCGGCGTAGCAGCGATCCACCTTGCCATTGCTTTAAGTCCGAGGCAGGCTCCCTGATCTACACGACCAAAATCCTGTCCTCCGTTAAAGGCTGCAACCCGGGCATATGCCTCATCAGCATCGGCACAAATACGGTCCACTATTTCATGTGCCGATAATTGAACGAATGACATGTCACCATCAGGATTTATAACATGCTCAACATAGGGAACTTCTCCATAAGAGCGCAGCAACAAAAAATGCAGGTACGCACGCAGAAAATATGTTTCTCCCACTCTTTTCACAATATCCCCTTCTCTTCCCATTTGTGGATTATCAGGTGTATTGTATTTTTCCACCCCTTCCAGTATGATATTTGCTTTACGGATCTTAGTATACAGATCCCACCAATATTGCCCTACACTACTACGATCAGGCATCCCTTGAGACGGACCGTAATTCCCAATATGGAATTGATGCGGGATAGCTGCTTCATGGCTGCTGGCACTACTTTCATCCGTAATAGCGGCCGTACTGAAATGGTTGAAATATAGGAGTGGCCTATTTGCTAATTTACTATCCCTATAAAGATCTGTCACCAATTGATTTACGTAATCAAAACGGGTGAATACTTCCTGCTCATTTACTTTATCGTCCTGCATCCTATCCAAATAATCACCGCATCCCATGAATACGAGAGACATAGATGCTATTATTCCGGCAAATAACTTTATCTTATTCATTGTTTTTATCTGTATTAATTAATAAGTTATATCTATTCCAAAATTGAAAATACGTTGTACAGGATACCACGAACCATCCCCGCTTCTTGTTTCGGGATCAACATCAACCTTCTTGAGGTTATCAAATGTAAGGAGGTTCATTCCCTGCAGATAGACTCTTACATTTTGTAATCCGGCAAATTTGATTGCATTTCTCGATAAAGAGTATCCGATTTCAAAATTTTTCAATCGTAAGTAGGATGCATCATATAAGAACAAACTACTGCTTCCGTTCTTATTGTTATTATTCGCACCGATAGTAAGACGCGGATAGGTAGCCGTATCTTTTGTATCCTCCGTCCACCGGTTAAAATGCATGGGTTTCACTTTTCCTGTCTGATCTTGTTCGTATGCCGGAAAATCCCATACAGCCGCACCATTCAATAGGACACTACTATTTGTCGCGCCCTGGAAAAGAACACTCAGATCAAACCCCTTATATTGTATTCCCAGAGGGATTCCAAATTGTATTTCCGGAGTCCTTGGGTATCCCATATTCATGCGGTCTCCTTCATCATCGATCCTTCCGTCATCGTTCAAATCCTTATATACGACATCACCGGGATAAAGCCTGCCCCACGATTGAAATCCATTTCCACCGTTCATCGCGTTCAGACGGTCGGCATCTTCCTGATCATAGACAAACCGGTCGAATACATATACAAAATGTTCATCAATCCGTTTCCCGGTATTTTTCCGATATTCCTCATCATAAGGAATTTCATTCATAAATTTTATTTTGTTGCGCGCAAAAGTGAAATTAGGCTTAATATAGTATTTTATATCTCTTCCTATACGTCCGTTCCATCCTATTTCAAAATCAATACCTCGATTTTGCACAATCCCTGAATTGATAAAGGGGGCATCTTTTCCTACAATATCAGGAAATCCTAATTTATTTCCTCCGCTTAAGCTGGTAATGATATCATACCGGTACTCATAGAAATAATCAACGGAAAAATTAAGGCGTTGGTTAAAGAGAGAAGCATCAATACCGATATTCTGTTTCCTGGCTTTTTCCCAGGTAAGGTTCGGATTGGCAAAATTCCCTTCCTGCAAGCCACCGAGCCCGCTTCCAAACTCATTTATTCCAAAATTATACCCATTTCCGCCTACGAAAAACTGCAGATATGCGAAACGATCGTTATTAGAGTCCGATATTTTATCGCTTCCCACTAAGCCGTACGACCCTCTGATCTTAAGATTGTCCAACCATTTTTTCGTACCGTCCATAAAAGATTCTTCAGAAATAACCCACCCCAATGAACCGGCAGGAAATATTCCGTATCGTTTACCGGGAGCAAAATTTTCTGATCCGTTGTATCCGATATTGAATTCTGCCAAGTATTTATTTTCAAAAGCATAGGTCATTCGCCCCGTGATACCTTGATAACGATATTCTATCCTGTTATCGTAACTGCGTGTCGAGCGGTTAAATAAAACCAGGCCCGACACATCATGCTGTCCTCCAAACTGACGCAGGTATTCCAGCTTCAACTGATAATAGGTCTTACTTTGAGCAGCATTATGACTTAAACTATTTCCTATTGTTTCATCGGTATTATACCAAGGATTACCCAATATATACCGACCTTCATAACCGGTATTATTCATATAGAACGAACCGTTATTTCCTTCCGCCGGCTGAAAGGTGGCATACCGACCATAACTTGCATAACCGTCGGCACGTGATTCAAGTACCCTTCTTATCCAACGTCCTTCTTCGGCATCGTAAGAGAATATGCCTTCAACTTTTAAGCCTTCGGTGATGAAATCCAACTTATGCCCGATTGCAAAAGAACCGTTCAAAAAAGTTTTCTTTTCATTCAAATAACCGGTACGCGACAACTCTCCCAATATATTGTAACGATGTAAGAAATCGCCATATAGTAAGCCATATGGGTTATTCAAAACATAGGTCTCATTATCCGAATGTCCGTTATCAGGCAAGGTTATCGGTAGATAGGGCGGTTGAGTGTTGGCAATGGCAACCACTCTCGAAGCTGTGGTCCCGGGTGCGTTTCTATCCGTAATACGCGCGCCAAGATCCACTTTCACATAAAAATCTTTCGTGATATCGACATCTACATTGGCACGGAAATTATAGCGCTTGAATACCGCCTGGGTATCGTATTGCGTTAAATTGGTATGTTTATAATTTCCGCTTTGCTCATAGTAATTCCCCATCACGAAATAACGCGCTTGATTAGAGCCACCTCTGACAGAAAGGCTATAATCCTGCTGGACTCCCGGTTTAAACGCATAATCGAAATAATCCCAGTTATATCCCAAACCATCCGAGTTATCTCCTTTTGCTTTTCTGAAGTTTTCTATGGATTGCTCTGGGAACAGAGTGAGAGAGGATGGATCGGTATTCGGATTGCTGTTTATCATGGCTTCATTATACAGTGAGGCATAATCGGCCGAACCTAAATATTGAGGAAATTTCACCGGGTGATTTACCCCTACGGATGCTTTAAAATTCACCGTAGATTTTTCCTGTGCCTGACCTCGTTTTGTAGTTACAATAATAACACCGTTGGCTCCTCTGATACCATAAGCAGCAGTAGCAGACGCATCTTTGAGTATTGTAAAAGTCTCTATCTCTTCCGCAGACAAATAACTCATATCTCTCTCAACGCCATCCACAATGATAATAGGTGACTTATCTCCGTATGTTCCCATACCCCGAATATTGACATCAGCCACATCTACTCCCGGCTCACCTCCTCTGAATTGATTGACCATTAATCCCGGCATACGTCCTGCCAGCGCATTATTGATGTTTGCCGTGGGACTTTGTTTAAGATCTTTGGTTGTAATTGTCGACACCGAACCGGTTATCGTTGCTTTCCGCTGTGTGGTATAACCGATAACCACTACTTCTTCCAATGCTTTGCTGTCCTCTATTAATTGTACCGCTATGTGATTTCTCCCTCCAAGAGCTATTTCCTGTGGCTGAAAACCTACGAAAGAAAATACCAACGTTGCGTTTGCATAAGGGACTTCCATCTTAAAATTACCATCAATATCCGTAATGGTTCCTGCATTGACTCCTTTTACCCGTATATTGACACCGGGAAGTGGATCTCCCAAATAATCACTGACCATTCCCGTCACAACCGTTCCCGATTGGCGTACGCCCGTTATATTTTCCTGTTTTTTTACTAAAAGGATATTTTTCCCTTCAATTTTTGACTCAATATCCGTATTGGAAAATATATCTTGCAGTACCTTGGTAATAGATTCATTATTAGCATGCACCGAAACCTTTCTATGGGTATTAATTTCATCGGAGCTATAAACAAATAAATAATCCGTTTGCTTTTCTATTTCCGTTAATACGTCTATAATAGACTTGTTGTTAACTGTTAAATTTACTTTTACATCTTGTGAATTCGCACTCAGGGTATACGTAAAAAAGGTAAATACAAGAAGCGCAGATATACGCATGTTATACGTACAGAGTTTTCTTATTTTCTTAAAAGCACTCACTTTTTTTCTATAAATATGTTCCATTATTAATTAAATTGATATTATTAACAATTAGTTGTTTAACTCATATTTCAAATATTGATATAAGATTTCTCATTTCATAGGCACTCATTTAATAATAATTATTTTATCTTCCTGATTGATTTCATATGAAAATTTATTTTGAATCTGAAGTACATTCAAGATATGCTCAATCCCGTCCTGAATACGAAATTTTCCGGTATATTTTCTATGTTTTTCAACACTTTCTTCCTCTATTATGAATTTCATATCGAAGTATTGCTCCAATACCGGCAGAATTTCATAAATAGTCTCATCATCAATAAAAAGAATTCCTTCCCGCCACAAAAATTCATCTTTGTTGAAAAAGGTTATATTTAATTCGTTATCTTTCGCAATAGCCCGCTCATTTGGCTTCAAATAGAGATCTTTCGACGTTTGTACAGATCTGATCATCACACTTCCTTTCAATAGAGAGGTCTCAAAAGGCTGTAATCCCTCATAAGCACGGACGTTAAATTCCGTTCCCAGCACTTCTATTATATATTCTTGGGTCTCCACCTTAAATGGACGGTCGGGATCGTGAGCCACATCAAAATATCCTTCTCCGGAAAGCTGTACAGTTCTTTCAGTACGGGTAAAGTGGGAAGGATAAATAAGTGTTGATTTAGAATTAAGCCATACTTTTGTACCATCGTCCAACACCAATTCGGCGTATTGTCCGGTGGGCACGCTCATTTCTTGCATTTTGGCGCCCGATTTCCCTATCCGCCATTCGATATGTTTGTCCGATATCTCCTGATAAAAATAGAATAAGATCGAGGCCAGTACACAGGCGGCTGTAATGCGTATAAATATACTGAAGTTCCGTTTTTGATTCTTTTTTTGTACAACATGAGCTGCGACTGCATCACTCCTCCATATGGAAATATCATACAATCGTCTCAACGCTTTGAATTTCTGTTCATTTTTGTCTGACTGCCTGATCCATTCAAATACGTCTCTATTTTCTGTTCTATTGGTATCTCCTTCGATATATTTTTTTAATAAATCGTCCATGTCCATCTCCTGCAAAAGGAAATTAAATTGCCGTTGTTATAATTAGATGACGTATTACATCCCGGCAACCCTAAACAAAAAATCTATTTTTTTTAAAAAACAAAAAGAAAATAAAACAAAGGGAGGTAATCTTTTAGATTCTTGCGAAATAGATTCAAGGCTTTAGTGATATGGTATTCAATACTTTTCACACTAATATTCAACTCTGCGGCAATCTCTTTATTGGAATAATTTTCATAGCGGCTCAAGACAAAGATCTTTCTGGTTTGCGGAGACAACTTTGCCAATGTCATATCAATGATACTTTGTATTTCCTTGGAAAAGATAAGGCTGGGATCGCATTCCTGCAAAGTGGATATCCGGTAATTTAGTTCTTCATTATCCACACTGGAATAATTTGCGTGAACTCTATCCCTGACCGCTTTTTTACGCAAATAATCCAACGATTGGTTTTTCAATAAGGTCAATAAATAAGCGGGAATACTTTCAATCTTTTCTTTCTGCAGTTTCTCATACAATTTTATTAACGCTTCGGAAACAATATCTTCCGCTACATACTTATCTTGAACATAGGACTTAGTAAACAAAAAGGATTTTTTATAATAAGTACTGTATAATTCAGTAAATCCATCCGATGGAAATATTTTTTTCATTCAATTGTTTAGATAATTCACAATAAAAACATCAAAATTATTTTATTTATTCAACTTTCGCAAGTAGTAAAATAACTTGCTGATTAATATAAAAATAGCAGCATAATTCTTTTTGTAAAGTCGTTGAAATTCAGCAACTTTGTGTTGTAAAACAAAACCAAAAAAATATGCTGCTACACAAAAGTACATGAAAATAAAGGTATTTCCAAGCGCATGAAAATAAAAATCAAGGCCACAGCAACTTTCACAGGCTTGCCGTACCGTGCTCGAAGCACAAATCTTACCTTTGTAAGTTGGTTTTTGTAAACCAATGAAATAAACTAATTGTCTAACAATTTAATTCCGGCAAATTATGGAAAGAACTTGTGGCCTTGACGTTCACAAAGATAGCGTATTTGCTTGTATATTGGACGAACAAGGTAAAAAACTTTTAGAGCAACGTTACGGGACACTCACTCCCGAGCTGACAGCTTTGCGTGACACGTTGATAGCGAATGGCTGCGGGCTGGTCGCGATGGAGAGCTCCAGCATTCACCGTCTGACCAAAAGCAGGGTCCGCCTTGAACAACAGATGGGCAACCAGTTGCAGCGGTGCAACATACGTTTAAGCAACTATGTTTCCAACCAGGGGAATAATGTGTCCCTGCGAAAGGTCATCGGAGCCATTATCCGGGGGGAACGCGACCCCGGTAAACTTGTCCGGCTGGTACATGGGCGTACCAGAAACAAGCATGGGCTCCAGGTTATTACCGACTCCCTGGATGGCGTACTCAATCAAACTGACATTGAAATGCTCAAGCAGTGTATGGAACAAATAGATTTGTTGGATAAACAGCAGGCTGCATGCCTTACGTTTCTGGGTAGGAAGTTCAACCATTTCTCCAAACCGCGGGACAAGCCATCGTATATGCCGCCAACGGGAACATCACTTCCATAGGTGGTGTGGGAACGTTGGATTACGACAACCCGGCCAAACCTTATCAGGTGACGATGCTTACACCCACCGGGACAGCTGTGCCCGTAAGGGAACAAAGCGTTACTTATACGTCCTACCAACGCCCCAACACGCTGACTGAAAACGGTACCACGGCAACGTTTGCTTACAATGCGGGCGGAGACCGGGTGAAGATACGCGTGGCGCAAGGTGCAGCGGCGCTTTTAACCAGGTACTACATCGGCAAACAATACGAACCGGACGCACAAATCAACGTAGAATGGTTGTGTTTGGGCGGCGATGTATATTCGGATCCGGCAGTTTATATAAAAGAAGCGGGGAATTGGAAAATTTACTATATTTGTCGTGATTATCTGGGCAGTGTCACCCACGTGGCTTATGCACCGGGAACCGAGCCTGCGCTGTTCCTTGCAAGAGGTTATACGGGACACGAGCACCTTCCGTGGTTTGGGTTAATCCTTGGACGGGAGACAGTAATACCAAGGGGAACTATTCTGTCTATCAAGGTACGGATGTGGACGGAAATATAAAATACGTAGGTATGGCAGAGCGTGATCTACAAGTAAGGTTTGACGAACATCATGGTTCCGGAATAGAAAGAGCAGGGCTAGATTATGAACCAATTAAATCAGGATTGACAAAGACCCGGGCACGGATCATGGAGCAAAATCTGATTAATCAATACGGAATGAAAAAAATGGTGACTCTTTATATAATCAGCGCAATTCCATTGCTCCAAAGTATTGGGCAAAATTTGGTATTAAATTTTAATTTATATGCAGAAACGAACGATAATAAGATTGGGCGATATTGTCGGGACTAAATGTGGCGATTATTACAAATACTTTCAATATGTTGCAGATGATATGACTATGTTAAACAGCCGTGTTATCAGAGTTTTCAAAGAAAAATATTCCTTGGATGAAATTCCTGAATTAACAGAGACGGTTCAAGGAGAGATAGACTTTCATGCGCACACATCTATTAAATTGGGTATAAAAATGGGTTTATGGAAAAAGATTGGGAATGCCCCTGTTTTTGGAGAAGTAAATGTGATTTTTCGAAGAAGTAAAGACTATACCGAAGGTAATAAGGTCAAGGTATCGGAAAGATGGGAAGTTTGGCGCATTAATGAAGATTTCCGTTATGTAGGTAAACTGGAAGGTGAAAACCGAAAAGCTGAAATTGGTTTAGTAAAAGCCCCTATTGGAATTATCGAACGTATGAAAACAGGTAAATACCATGGTTATTACCCTGATTTTGAATAATCCTTACATTGAAAGGTGAATTTTCCTATAGTATTGATAACAGATGCAATAAAACTAGGAGTTGTCAATCTAACAAATTCCAATAAAAAAGAGAATATATAATGCAAACAAAATCAGACATATCGTAAAACGGAATTACAGAAATACCAACAGCTATCCTGCGGCGGCGGGGTAGCTGTTCCAATCCAATTCAATTTTTCAATCAAAAAACAAAAAATTATCCAATGAAAACAAGAACATTTTTATTCACCGGAGTCATTGCCGCGTGTCTTGCACTATCCACAAGTTGCGGTAGCACAAAAGGCTACCAGGGAGACAAACTGACCGCTACCGATGTTGCTCGTATCCATCAGGGGACGCACAAACTTCAGATTAAAAAGAAAAAGACGTCCGAGATGGCGCTGCTGGTGCGTATAGACTCGTTAAGCGTGGGAAGTTACATGAAAGGATTTCCCAAATATGTGGATGTAAAGCCCGGGGAACGGACAATTGAAATCCGTCATTTCCGTCAATGGGACGACAAGGCGGCCATGACAGGAGCCATGTTCGGAATAATCGGCGCGTCGATAGCCGAATCGAACAGCCCGCACATTCATTATAAATTGACTTTTCCGGTAGAGCAGGGCAAATCATACACCATAATGCCTGTAACGGACGAAGCTACCGAAGTGCCGGAGTTTTTCGTAATAGAAGCTGTATCTAACGACACCATTCGCCCACAAGTGATACAAATAGAAAAAAAGAAATAAACCTGATGGTTGCTGCGTTTCTGAGTTTCAGGATCCGGTAATAATCGCGGATACTATTTTTATAAAAAACAAAAGATACGAGGACAAACACAATTGTTGCTTTTAGCAACAACAACGTTTGCTCTTTTTGTGAGGAATAATATTTCTATCGATGTGTTTTTGTAGCGAACTGATCCTGAAACGAACCCTGGCAATACTTTGGGGCGCGTATTGTGGCATTCTAAATTTTAAGTTATGGACATAAGAGAAAAAATTAATTTTATTATAGGGAAAACAACTGAAGTTTCTGTTGTTTTACTCATATTAATGAAAAAATAACTGAAATATCTGCTATTTTGTATTTTTTCATTATCTTTGTCCAAAACAAAGAATGATGGACTGGTATTATATGTCTGACAACGCCATTCTACAGGAAATCGGACAAAGGTTACGTTCGTATCGTAGAAAAAGAAAACTTACACAAAAAGTATTAGCCGAACGCACCGGATTGAGCCTCTTTACCATTGCTCAAATAGAGCAAGGCAAAGCCGTATCGCTTAGTTCACTGTTACCTGTGTTGAGAGAACTTCGTTTGTTGAACAACTTAGACGCGTTTATCCCGAATATCCCCGAAAGTCCCATCAATCTGTTAAATAAACAACGTAAAAATAAAAAACCTTGAATATCATACTAAAAATCAGACTTTGGAACAACGATGTAGGTGCGGCTTATTGGGACGATGAACGAAATTGTGCCGTGCTGGAGTTTTACGAATCTTTTGCATTGAAAGGTTGGGATATTGCTCCACTTATTATGCCGTTAGATGATTTAAAGCGGGGTGAACGACTCTATTATTTTCCCGAAAACCGGGGAAAAACTTTCAAAGGCTTGCCGGGGTTTATGGCCGACTCGTTGCCGGACGATTACGGAACTAAAATCATGGACGAGTGGTTTGCTGCCAAAGGCCGTTCGGCAGTTGAGTTTACACCGCTGGACAGATTAAGTTACATAGGAAAACGGGGAATGGGCGCCTTGGAATATGAGCCTGCCAATCACGACCCGATACTGACTTCTTCGTCGCAATTGGATATCGGACAATTGACAGAATTAGCTAAGGAGGTATTAAATAAAAGAGAACAATTCAAAGCCAATATTCGTTCCAAAAACAGTATCCTGTACGATATCATCAAAATCGGAACTTCAGCGGGTGGTGCAAAACCCAAAGCGCTTATTGCATTAAATAAGCAAACGGGTGATGTGCGCTCGGGACAGGTTTTGGCACCCGAGGGATATACTTATTGGCTGTTGAAGTTCGATGGTGTAGAAGATAAAAAAGTAACGGATAATCCGCTGGGAATAGGTAGAATAGAATATAGCTATTACCGGATGGCGACAGATTGTGGAATTGAGATGACCGAATGCCGTCTTTTGGAAGACAAGTCGTATGCCCATTTCATAACCAAACGTTTCGACAGGACAGATACCGGAACGAAACTATACACGCAATCTCTTTGCGCTTTGGCCCATTTTGATAGAGATAAACCATATTCTTACGAGCAAACCTTTGGGGTGATGCGACGCTTACACCTGCCCTATCCTGACATGGAACAAATGTATAGGCGAATGGTATTTAACGTAATAGCCCGTAATCATGACGATCATACAAAAAATCACTCCTTTATTATGACAGAGGCAGGAGAGTGGCGACTTGCACCGGCTTACGACTTATGCTTCTCATACTCAGCTGCCGGTAAGTGGACAAACCGTCATCAAATGTCAGTAAACAACAAAAGGGACAATTTTACGAAAGAAGATTTACTGACTGTGGGAAGAAACATAGGGATACGCAACTATTTGTATATTGTTGACGAAATTATCGATGTGGTTTCTAAATGGAGTAGTTATGCAAAAGAAAATGAGGTTAATCCTCAATACATAGAGCATATTTCTAATGTACTCAGAATTATGATTTAAAAAAGTTTTTTTCTTACTTCATTTTTATTTCACCGGATGTTCTTTTATGTTGTGTTTTATTGTTACTAGAACAGAAGTCATTCTATTAAATAAATATAATTTTTTAATTTACACTTTGTGTTAATTAAAAAATAAATTACTTTTGCAATGAATATTACTTTCGGAGATGTAAATATTGAGAAACTGGCCAATGACTATAAGAAATGCCAGAGGAAAATGGGTGCGATCAGAGCCAAAAAATTTAACATCAGATTGAATGATTTACGTAATGCTGACACCTTAGAAGATGTAAGACACCTACCCGGTCGCTATCATGAATTAGTCGAGGACAGAAAAGGACAATGGGCTTGCGACCTTGACCATCCTTATCGATTAATATTTGAACCTCATGAACAACCTATTCCTACTGATAAAGACGGTAAGTATATTTGGATCGAAATAAAAGGAGTTGAAATTATTGAAATAAAAGACTATCACTAAATAAACAACATATAGATAATGACAAAGCAAAATCAATTTTATCCACAAGTAGTTTTTCATCCCGGTGAAACGCTTGCCGAAAAACTTGAAGAAATAGGTATGGGATCGAAAGAATTTGCTGTTCGTACCGGCAAACCGGAGAAAACCATATCGATGATACTAAATGGGAAAAGTGGTATCACACCTGATATGGCTGTGCAGTTTGAGAGCGTTACAAAAATACCGGCTCATTTTTGGTTAAACAGTCAACGAAATTACGAAGAATATCTGGCAAGGCAAAAGAGAAATATCATTATAGCGGAAGCGGAAGAATGGACAAGAAAGTTTCCGCTCGCAGATATGATAAAAAAAGGTTGGCTCCCACAATGTAAGTCAATAGCAGAAAAAACAGCAGCACTCTTTTCTTTTTTCAAAGTAAGCACACCGGAGGCTTGGGAAGCATTTTATTTTGGTCAACAATTAAGAACAAACTTTAGGATTTCCCTGGCACATATTGGTGAACCTTACGCCATTTCTGCCTGGTTAAGAATGGGAGAAATACAGTCTGAAGAGTTAGATGCACCGGTCTATTCGGAGACAAAATTCAAAGAAGTTTTACCGGAAATAAAAAGTCTGATGGCTGAACACCCCGCCGACTTTTTTTATCAAATGCAGCAACTCTGTCTTTCTGCCGGTGTAAAGGTCGTACACACGCCATGCATTAGCAAAGCTCCGATAAATGGATCCACACGTTGGTTGGGCGATAACCCTTTTATCCAACTTAGCGGCAGATATAAAAGGAATGATATATTTTGGTTTACTTTCTTTCATGAAGCCGGACATATTATTAAACATGGGAAAAAAGATATTTTTCTTGAAAATGTAAAATACGCTGAATATGACGAGAGAAAAGAGAAAGAAGCTGACAGATTTGCAGTTATATGGACACTGAGCGATGAAGAAGAAAGTGAAATTTTGGAGAATGATAATTTATCAGAACAAGATATTATCAATTTTGCAAAGAAATTTAATACGCATCCAGCAATAATCATTGGACGATTACAGCACAAGAAGCTATTGCCCTACACTGTTGGAAAATCTTTTTTTGAAAAAGTAGAACTATCGGAATAATCCACATTGCGCTGTAGCCGGTAGGCTACCGTCTGCCGGAACTGAAGAGGTTCAAAGCCGATACAAAGGATTGACTGTGGTCAATTCTTTGATAAACCGGATATATCCGGTTATTCCTTCTGCTAACTCGTTAATCCGTACAAATTCATCAGCCTGGTGGGAGCGTGATGATTCGCCCGGTCCCATTTTGATTGCCGGGTATGGAATACGCATCCAGTCTGATGTGGTGGGGGAAACGTATGTTTCGATTCCCAGTTTCTCTACTGTTTTCATCAAGGGGTGATCCGGCGGTGTAGCCGAACTCCTGTTTGTGAGATTCCTCGCTGTGAGCTTGCTTTTTACCTTCGACTGGAGAATTTGCAGAATTTCAGGGTTGGTATATTGGTCGGTCGGGCGGATATCCACCACAAAAGTGCATTTATCCGGAACGACGTTGTGCTGGGTACCGGCATGAATTTGCGTAACGGTGAGTTTTACTTCACCCATGGCCGGTGATATCTTGTCGAATTTCACCGATTTCATCGTTAAAATATCTTCCAGGGCGATGTAAAGAGCATTCACCCCTTCGTTTCTCGCCGCATGGCCGCTCACGCCGATGGCCTCCCCATCGATAACCAGCAAGCCGCGTTCGGCAATGGCGGCATGCATTCCGGTCGGTTCGCCTATAATGGCAAAATGGACATGCGGAAGTTCTTTTGCGAGGCGTATCATTCCGTTGGGCCCCGAATTTTCTTCTTCACACGACAAAACCAACATGAGGTTAAACGGCAACTCTGTTTTGTAAAAATGCAGGAACGTTTGCAGCAAACACACTACACTGGCCCCCGCATCGTTACTCCCTAAGCCGAAAATGTGCGTGTCGGATAAGGGCGGGTTGAACGGATCGAAAGTATAGGTTGTGGCAGGCCTTACGGTGTCGATGTGCGAATTGAGCATCAGCGTCTGCCTGACATTGTTGTGATGCGGTTGGCGGGCAATAATGTTGTTGCCTGTCCGTTCCGTCTCTACCCCCCTTTCAGAAAGATACCTGCACAAGAAGTCACTTCGCTTCTCTTCTTCGCCCGAAAAAGATTTCAGGGAAATCAATTCTCTCAGCAAGTCGATCGAGTTATGGAGATATTCTTTATTCATGGGCGTATCGGTAGTTTATCCAATAATTAACCTTGTCCCTGTTTTCTTCAACAAATTTTTCGCATGCAGGATGACGACTTCTGAAACACCCTGGTTTATGGCTTTAAATGAATTATCGAGTTTGGGAATCATCCCGTTGGCAACCACGCCCTGCAATTTCAGTTTAGCAAATGCCTCCTGGTTCATCAAAGGGATCAGGCTGCTTTTGTCATCGGCATCCCGCAAAACACCTTCTTTCTCGAAACAATAATACAACGTAGTGCGGTAGTACTCCGACAAGGCAACTGCAAGCGATGAAGCTATTGTATCGGCATTGGTGTTGAGCAGCGAACCGTTTTCGTCGTGGGTTATCGCACAAAAAACCGGGACGACATCGTTTTCAATTAATGTTGAGAGGAACTTCCCGTTTATTTTTCTTGTAACCGGATCGCCTGCGAATCCGAAGTCAATGGGCACCGGGCTGCGGCGTTCCGATGGGATGCAGTTGGCATCAGCCCCTGAAAGCCCGATAGCGTTACATCCTGTTTTTTGCAGCGAAGCAACAATACTTTTGTTGATCCATCCGGCATAAACCATCGTAACCAGTTGTAAGGTCTCCGCATCCGTGATGCGGCGGCCGTCCAGCATTTTGGTCTCAATCCCCAATCGTTCAGCCATTTTCGAAGCCATTACGCCGCCGCCGTGGACCAGCAGTTTCCTCCCTTTCAGCTGATGGAAATCGCTCAGGAGACTGTTTAATGCTTCGGGGTTATCGACAATGTTCCCGCCAATTTTTACGATGGAGAGTGTGTTTAAATTGATTGACATATCGGTAAATTATAATTCTAATAAAATTTCTTTCAATACCGTTTGTGCCGAAACAACGCGGTTGGCAGCCTCGGGAATAACTATCGATTGCGGGCTTTCGATAACCTCGTCGGTAACAATCATATTCCGGCGTACGGGGAGGCAGTGCATGAAAAAGGCATTGTCGGTAAGCGCCATTTTCCGGGTATCTACCGTCCACGATTTGTCCATGTTCAAAACCTTTCCGTAATTCGGATCCCGATAGGCCGACCAGTTTTTTGCATAAATAAAATCGGCATTCCTGTAGGCCTTTTCCTTATCGTATTCCACGATGGCCTTACCCACAAACTTTTTGTCCAGTTCATATCCTTCCGGGTGCGTGATAACGAACTCGTAATCCGTTGCGTTCATCCATTCGGCAAACGAATTGGGAACGGCCTGCGGCAATGCCTTCGGATGCGGCGCCCAGGTAAGGACCACTTTCGGCCGGGCAGTTTTTTTATACTCTTCAATCGTAATCAGATCGGCAAAACTTTGAAGTGGATGCCGTGTGGCGGCTTCCATACTGAAAACCGGTTTCCCCGAGTATTGAATAAATTGATTGAGAATGACCTCGTTGTAGTCGTCGGCTTTGTTTTCGAACTGTGCAAACGAACGCACACCAATAACATCGCAATAGGAACCCATCACGGGAATGGCTTCGAGAATATGTTCCGGCTTATCACCATCCATTACTACTCCACGCCCTGTTTCGAGTTTCCACGCCCCTTGATTGATATCGAGCACGATAACGTTCATGCCGAGATTCATCCCGGCTTTTTGTGTGCTTAACCGTGTGCGTAAACTCGAATTAAAAAAGATGAGCATCAGGGTTTTGTTTTTACCGAGATGTTGATCGGCAAACGGATTTTCCTTGATGTACTTCGCCTTTTGCAAGGCAGACTGTAAGTCGCCAATATCTTGAACGCAAGTGAAATGGTTCATAAAATAGACTTTTAGAACAAAGATACAAGAATAAAGAGCACAGAGCAAAGAGCAAAGACGAGAGAACTAAAAACTAAAAGCTAAAAAAAATTCACTTTTCACTTTTCACTCTGAACCTTGAACCTTGTATTTTAAACGTTAAACTTCTAGATACTTTTTTGTTTCTTCCAGAAAAAGAGCGATATCTTCCTTCGACACCGATAGCGGCGGCAGTAAACGCATCACATTGTTTTTTGCACCGCCCGTGAAGATATGACTTTTGAACAACAACCTGTTGCGTATATCCGAGAATTCGGGTTCCGACTCAATCCCCAACATTAATCCCCGGCCGCGAATTTCTTTAATTCCGTTGTATTTTGATAGTTCGTTTTGCAGATAATTACCCGCTTCGGAGGCATTTTCTACCAGTGACTCATCCTTCATAACTTTCAGGACGGCGATTGCAGCCACACAAGCCAAATAATTTCCGCCGAACGTGGTTCCCAACATTCCCTTCTTTGCTTTAAATTCGGGTGAGATCAAAACTCCGCCGATGGGAAACCCATTGCCCATTCCTTTTGCCACCGTAATAATGTCGGGTTGGATGCCGGCGTACTGATGAGCGAAAAATTTTCCGGTACGGCCGTAGCCCGATTGGATCTCATCGAGAATAAGCACCGCATTGTATTTTTTGCACGCTTTTTCAAGCTGCTGCAAAAAATTATTTTCGGGAACGAAGATTCCGGCCACGCCCTGGATACCTTCTGCAATAACGGCCGCCACATCATCTTTTTCCAGCTCGCACACGATCGCATCTAAATCGTTCAGGGAGACAAACGTTACTTCGTGCCCCGTATTGAAAGGGGATTGGATCGACGCATTATCGGTGATGGAAACCGCACCCGACGTGCGTCCGTGAAACGATTCCCTGAACGCAATGATTCGTTTTTTCCCGGTGTGGAACGAGGCTAATTTCAGTGCGTTCTCATTGGCTTCTGCTCCGCTATTGCAGAGAAAAAGCGAATAATCGGGATAACCGCTTTGCTCCCCCAGCTTTTCGGCAAGTTCGGCTTGCAGGCTGTTGACCACGGAGTTGGAATAAAACCCGATTTTTTCTACCTGCTCCTGAATGGCTTTCACGTAAACAGGATGAGAATGGCCGATGGAAATCACGGCGTGGCCCCCGTAAAAATCGAGATATTCCACACCGTCCCTGTCCCATACGCGGCAACCTTTTGCGCGGACGGGTTCGATATCCCAAAGGGTATATACATCAAATAAGTTCATAAAAAAATTTAAAACAGTTTCTAAAAAGCTGAGCCTTTCAACTTTAATCCCATTGCTTCATCTAAGCCAAACATCAAATTCATGTTTTGCACCGCTTGTCCCGATGCCCCTTTCAACAGATTATCAAGAACAGAAGTAATGTGGATATATCCGTTGTGAAAGCCGATATGAAGCAGGCATTTATTGGTGTTTACCACCTCTTTCAGACTGATCGGTTTATCCGAAACAAAAACAAATGGCGAAGCCTTGTAATAATCTTTGTAGTAGTTGATCACTTCAGTTTCAGGCATCGGAGCATCCCACCTGGTGTAAACACTGGCGAAGATCCCCCGGGTAAAATCGCCGCGCAGGGGAACCAATTGTATGGGAGGCAAGTTTTTGCTTCCGGCTGCTTTCAATGTGAGTTCAATCTCTTCTAAATGCTGGTGGGTAAAAGGTTTGTAAACCGAGATATTACCGCTCCGGTAGCTGAAATGTGTGGTGTCGGCGGGTTTTTTCCCGGCGCCGGTTGATCCGGTGATGGCATGGACGTGAACATCTTCCGTCAACTTGTTCAAAACAGCTAACGGTAGCAGGGCCAGCATGATGGAAGTGGAAAAACATCCGGGATTTGCTACACTGGAAGCCGTACGGATTTTCTCCCGATTGAACTCGCACAAGCCGAAAACAAAATCTCTTTCGGCGAAAACAGGATCGTTGCGAAAATCGTTTCCCAGGTCGATTACCTTACATGCTGCAGGAACATTATTCTCGTTGAGGAAGGCGCGCGAAAGCCCGTGTCCGAGACAGAGGAAAATAACGTCCGGATGGCCTGTTTGATCGGAAAATGTGATGCCGGTCTCACCCAATAAGTCGCGATGCACATCGGTAACCGCCATGCCAACAGAGCTTGAACTGATTACCGACTCTATTTTCACCCGGGGATGATTAAGCAGGATACGGAGCAGTTCCCCGGCAGTATAACCGGTTCCTCCGGCAATGGATACTTTAATCATTTGACTATTCGTGAATTTTATAATATATTTTCAACGGATTGGAGATGACTTTGGTAAATCCAATCACATCTTGTCCGGTAAATGATTTGTTTACTTCACCGTACTCTCCGAAAACAGGATTCATCAAATCGTAATCCGTGCTGCAAGCCAATACCGAAAAATGGTACGGACGAAGTTCCACATCCACTTCACCGGTCACAAACTGTTGCGTGTCGTTTAAAAACGTTTCGATGTTGCGCATGACAGGCTCTAAATACTGCGCTTCGTGCATTAACTGGCCGTACCAGTTTGACAACTGATCTTTCCAATAGAGTTGCTGTTTGGTAAGCACATGCTTTTCCAGTAAGTGGTGCGCTTTTACCAGGATCAGGGGTGCCGGAGCTTCGAATGCAACTCTCCCTTTTGTTCCAATGATGGTGTCGCCTACGTGGACGTCCCTGCCGATACCGAACCGGGATGCCCATTTATGCAACGTGCGAATAACGTTTACAGGCAACATTTTCTCTCCGTTCAACGATACCGGTTCCCCCTTTTCGAAACCTATTTTTATGCGTTCCACGCCGTAATCAGAAACTTGCGACGGATAAGCTTCTTCGGGAAGGATACCCGACGATTTCAGCGTTTCAACGCCGCCTACACTGGTTCCCCACAATCCCTGGTTGATGGAATATTTCGATTTTTCCCACGAAAAATCAAATCCGTTCGATTTCAAATAATCAATCTCTTCCTGACGCGACAATCCCAACTCCCGGATAGGAGCAATGATCTTTACTTCGGGCGCCAACACTTCAAAAACCAGGTCGAAGCGCACCTGATCGTTTCCGGCGCCTGTACTCCCGTGGGCAACATATTCGGCGCCGATCTTTTTCACATGCTCCAGCACGGATAATGCCTGAAAAAAACGTTCGGAACTGACCGAAAGGGGATAGGTGTTGTTTTTTAGGACGTTGCCGAAAATCAGGTACCGTATGCCTCTTTCGTAATAATCGTTCACGGCGTCAATGGTTGTGTGAGACGCAGCGCCTAAGGTGTTGGAACGCTCCTCAATACGTTTTAACTCTTCGTCTGAGAAACCGCCGGTGTTAACCACTACGGTATGGACTTCCAAATTGCGTTTGTTGATGAGGTAAGGCACACAAAACGATGTGTCGAGCCCGCCGCTGAATGCTAAAACTACTTTCTGGTTCATCTGTTTGATTATTATTTTTTATGTATCTTATTCGGTGCTTTTTTCTTTACAATCGGTTTCACTACCTTTTTTGCAAACGAGCTGGCTGCGGCTTCCCGCTGAGCCGGATTGTACAACAGCCCGGTGCAAAGGCACATTTTGTAGTTGTTGCGCTGAAGAATATCGAAATTCCGGCAACCCTGACAGCCTTTCCAGAACTCCTCATCATCGGTAAGCATGGAAAAAGTTACCGGTTTAAAGCCTAATTCGGTGTTCATCTTCATGACTGCCAATCCGGTGGTAATACTGAAGATCTTAGCCTGCGGGAACAACTTCCTGGAAAGATCAAAAATTTTACGCTTTATTTTTCGGGCCAACCCCTGATTCCGGTAATCGGGATGTACCACAAGTCCCGAGTTGGCTACAAACCGTTGGTGGCTGAACGTCTCAATGTAGGCAAACCCCACGAGTTTGTCCCCATCCAATGCAACGACTGCCTTTCCGGCATTCATCTTTTCCGCAATGTACTCTGCGCTCCGTTTGGCAATACCTGTGCCGCGTGCCTGAGCCGATTCGTATATTAAATCACATACTTCCTGCGCGTATTTTGCATAAGCGGAAGTAGCTGTATAAATCTCCACATCCATTTTGTGTAATAAAAAAAATTAAATGATAAATAAAAAGGAACTGTCTTGCGGCTGTAACCTAAAATCCGCAAAGAACCGGAATTGTTAGAAGCATCGTCGGACTAGATCCATAACGGTGTACCCGGGAGTGATATGTGTTAGTAATATTTCCATTGGAATTGCAAAAGTAATACTTATATTTAATAAAAACGAGAAAACGACAGGAAATTTCATTAAAAAATACAAAATGGAAACCTTTGCCAAATTAATTAGAAAGTGTTTACAATTGACGATTTATTTTTTTATTTTTGTAAAATAATGAATTACAAGAGTTACACCCTACACAATTTTACAGAGCTGCCACAGATATCCGGCTTATCATCCGAACAAATTGAAGCCATACGGATAGTGGGAAATGTTCTTCCCTTTAAATCAAACAACTACGTGGCAGAGCAATTGATCGATTGGAGCAATATTCCCGACGATCCCATTTTTACGCTTACTTTCCCGAGAAAGGAGATGTTATCGAAACAGCATTACGACAAGGTGGCGAAGATCTTGCGGTCAGGCGTTGAACAACAAGTTGTTAGAAATGAAGTGAATAAGATAAGGCTGAAGTTAAATCCGAACCCGGCAGGACAGGAGTACAATATACCTCTGTTTGAAGGGGAGAAGCTGCACGGGATTCAACACAAATATCGGGAAACGGTGTTGTATTTTCCCAGTCAGGGACAAACTTGCCATGCCTATTGCACGTTTTGCTTTCGCTGGCCTCAGTTTACAGGGATGAACGAGCTGAAATTTGCGATGAAAGAAGGTGCGCTGCTGCATAAATACCTGCTTAAACACCCAAAAGTCTCTGATGTCCTGTTCACAGGAGGTGATCCCTTAACGGCAAACGCAAGAATTTTATCGGCCTATATAGAACCGTTGTTATCGAAAGAATTCAGCCACATTCAGAATATACGGATTGGTTCTAAATCACTCGCTTACTGGCCTTACCGGTTTTTGACGGATAAAGATGCCGATGCCCTCCTCTTTTTGTTCGAGAAAGTGAATAAAGCGGGCAAACACCTGGCCTTTCAGGCACACTTTAACCATCCCGATGAATTGACGACAGATGCCGTAAGGCAGGCTATTGAGCGGATACGAAATACGGGAACACAGATCAGGACACAATCGCCTCTGTTGCGAAACATAAATGACGATCCGGAGATCTGGTCGAAGATGTGGAAAGAGCAGGTCCGGTTAGGGCTTGTGCCGTATTATATGTTTGTTGCCCGTGACACCGGATCGAAAGCGTTTTTTGAAGTTTCCCTTACAAGGGCATGGAACATTTTCAGGAAGGCTTACACAAACGTAAGCGGCATTGCCCGGACGGTCCGGGGCCCGAGCATGAGCTGCGGCCCAGGGAAGGTGCAATTGCTGGGAGTGTCGGAAGTAAACGGCGAAAAAGTGTTTGTTCTCCGGTTTTTGCAGTGCCGTAATCCCAATCTGGTCGATATTCCTTTTTTTGCAAAATACAGCGCTTCGGCTACATGGTTTGATGATCTTAAACCGGCCTTCGGTGAAAAAGAATTTTTCTTTGAGAAAGAGAATTTATTGAGAGCAGCAGACGGGGATAACGATTTTTTGTGGGAGTGAGTTGTAGGTTAGGACTCCCGACACAATCTTTTTTCAACAAAAAACAGAACGTTTTATTTAATTAACATAGAATTAAGGGAATTATTGCTTATTTTGCTGTTTCATATTGGAGATTAATAAATGGGCAAGATTATTGCATTGGCAAATCAGAAAGGTGGCGTGGGAAAAACCACTACTACTATTAATTTAGCAGCATCGTTGGCTGCTATGGATAAGAAGATACTTGTTGTGGACGCCGACCCGCAGGCAAATGCTTCGTCGGGGTTGGGTATCGATATCCGGACGTTGAAATATACCATTTACGAAGGACTCATCGGCAGATGTATGCCGGCTGATACAGTTATGAAAACACCTTTCGAGAATATCGACATCATTCCGTCGCATATCAATCTGGTGGGAGCCGAGCTGGAAATGGTGCAGATGGACAATCGAGAAAAGCGTTTGCGCGATTTGCTGAATCCGCTGCGGCCAAAGTACGATTATATTCTTATCGACTGCTCCCCATCGCTTGGGATTATTACCGTAAACGCTTTAACCGCTTCCGATTCCATTATTATCCCCGTCCAATGTGAATATTTTGCGCTCGAGGGGTTGAGCAAATTGCTGAACACCATTAAAATAATAAAATCGAAACTGAACACAAGCCTTGAGATTGAGGGCTTTGTGCTTACCATGTACGATTCCCGCCTGCGTTTACATAACCAGATATACGAAGAAGTAAAGAGCCACTTCAAGGAGTTGGTCTTCGACACGGTTATTCAGCGAAACATCACGCTCAGCGAATCGCAGAGTCATGCCAAACCGGCTCTTATGTACGATGCCGGATCGCGTGGAGCTATCAATCATATGCAGTTGGCACAGGAATTAATTGAGAAAAATGTTTAACTTTGCACGATTAAGAATGTTATTCGCTGATAACTATTGGATATCATTTATTTAATTTATGGCAAGAAAAAACGCATTAGGAAGAGGTTTAGACGCACTTATTGCCTACAATGAAGGCGAATCGCAAGGCTCTACATCCATCAGTGAGGTGGAACTTTCGAAAATGTACCCTAATCCCGACCAGCCGCGCCGTGTTTTCGACCAAGACTCGCTGGAAGAGTTGGCTGTGTCTATCCGGAAAATCGGGCTCATTCAACCGGTAACGTTACGTCGTGAAGGCGAGGACTCTTATCAGATCATTGCCGGAGAACGCCGTTACAGGGCGTCATTGATGGCCGGCCTGACTTCAATTCCGGCTTACATAAAAGCTGCGAATGACGACGAATTGATGGAAATGGCTCTGGTGGAAAATATTCAGCGCGAAGATCTTAATTCCATCGAGATTGCCTTGGCATATCAAAATCTTATCGATTCGCTTTCGCTCACCCAGGAACAGTTAAGCGAAAGGGTGGGGAAAAAACGTACTACCATCACCAACTATCTGAGGTTACTCAAACTCCCCGCTGAAGTGCAAATGGGAGTGAAGGACAAAAAAATAGACATGGGGCACGCACGTGCCTTAGTTACTATGAACGATCCGGTAGCGCAACTCTCTCTCTATAATCTTATTTTGGAAGACGGGTTATCGGTTCGGAGCGTAGAGACAATTGTCCGCGAATATTCCGAGGGAAAGCCGTTAAATGGAAAATCAGGCAGGAAAGAAGACAAGAGCCGGGAAAAAAGCCCGGGCAGATCGTTTGTCGATGATTTTAATGCACTGAAGCAACACCTGTCCAATTATTTCAAGGCTGATGTTCAATTCAACTACAACAAAAACGGCAAAGGGAAAATCACTATTCCGTTTTCGTCTACCGAAGACCTGGAACGAATTATCGGTATGTTCGATACAATGAAGAAGTAAGGCTTATGCTGAAATACCGGAACATTGTTTGTCTATTATTCATAAGTATCGCCTTTCAGTTAACGGCGCAACAGGACACCGTTCCAAAGCAACCCGATTCAATTGCGGTTGTATTGCCGCCAGGTACTGCCTTGGAGAAAAAAATGTTCAAGCCCGATCCGAAAAAAGCAGTATTCTATTCGGCCATTTTCCCTGGATTAGGACAGGTATATAACCGGAAGTACTGGAAGTTGCCCATACTTTACGGCGGGTTTGTGGGGCTTTCATACGCCATAACATGGAATAACAGCCATTACCAGGAGTATTTTGGCGGATATAGAGACATTCTTGATAGCGACCCCAACACAAACAGATGGCACAAATTAGTCCCATACCAATACAGGGATGATCCTGAATCCATTGATAAAAATTGGTTTTCAGGAGTATTGAAAGACAGGAAGAATTATTTCAGATATTACCGGGACTTCAGTATAATTTTAACCGTGGCGCTTTATGGCCTTGGAATTGTAGATGCCTACGTAGATGCACAATTATTTGAATTTGATGTAAGTCCCGACTTGTCGATGCGTGTGGAGCCGGTAATTTTCAAAAAAGCAGATTCGAATTACCTGGCGGATTCTTACGGATTTAGATGCAGTTTTAGTTTTTAAGATTACAACCGGAAACTCCATGCGGGTTTCCCTGAAAAAGAAAGAATGAAAAAGATTTTTTTGATCCTGTTTTCGTGTGCGATAACGGGTACGACAATTGTTTTTGCTCAAGGGAATACGCAACCAAATAAAGATAATATTCAGGATAACTCCATTGTTGCACCCGAAAGCCTGAACGAACACCTGGCTACTTTGCTGCACGAGTGGCAGATCGATTTTTCAAAATCGGATAACAAATGCAGTCAAGGCTCAAATATAATGTTTCACGACAGTGTTTATACTAAACGCCTTTACGATTTGCCCACGGAGATGGAATTATCGTACAACCAGGTAGTGAGGCAGTATATAGATATGTATGCCAACCGTAGGCGCGATGTGGTAGGGTATATGCTTACCATTGGCGAATACTATTTCCCCATGTTTGAGGAAGCGCTCGACAGATACGGATTACCGCTGGAATTGAAATATTTGCCGGTAATTGAATCGGCGCTTAATCCCGTAGCCGTCTCAAGAGCGGGTGCAACGGGTTTGTGGCAGTTTATGCTAAAGACGGGACAAGGTTACGGGCTTCAGATAAACAGCCTGGTTGATGAACGCCGTGATCCGCACAAGTCAACCGAAGCGGCCGCCCGATACCTGAAAGATTTATTTGCGATTTATGGCGACTGGAATCTGGTGATTGCAGCTTACAACTGTGGACCGGGCAATGTAAACAAAGCTATTGCCCGAAGCGGCGGCAAGCAAGATTACTGGCAGATCTACTACAACCTGCCGCGTGAAACCCGTGGTTATGTTCCTGCCTTTATTGCGGCGAATTACATCATGAATTTCTACGACAAGCACAATATCTGTCCGGTAGAATCGGTTTGTGACATGGCTGGCCTTGATACCATCTACGTGGATAATCAGGTACACTTTAACCAGATATCCGAGGTGCTGGAGATTCCCCTAAGCGATATCCGCCGGTGGAATCCGCAGTTTAAAAAAGACAGGGTGCCGGGTAATTATCAACGATATGCGCTCGTGCTGCCGACCAATAAAATGTATGCGTTTCTCGAAAAGAAAGACGAAATAATGAACTTCCGGAGAGACGACTATATCACGCATCGCGAAAATACCGATGAATATCTGGTTTCAGCCGGATTATCCGTTTCGGGAAATACGGAAAACGTCTATTATCGGGTGCGCAGTGGAGATAACCTTTCGAAAATAGCATCCAGAAACGGAGTGACTGTCTCACAACTTCGTTCGTGGAATAACCTGAAGTCCACGAGGATCTCTGTGGGAAAAAGCCTTGTCGTGAAGAAGAAAGCAGTTGTTCCGCCCGTTCAACAACCGGATGATGCTTTAGTTGCGCAACAAGCCGCAGATCCGGAAACCGTTACAAAAACGGTGAATGAATATTATCGGGTGCGCAGTGGCGATAACCTGGGCAAGATTGCTCAGAAAAACAGAGTAACGGTGGCACAGCTGAAATCGTGGAACGGATTGCGTTCTGATAAACTTTCCATAGGAGAGCGCCTTATTGTAAAAAAGGAAACCGTTACCGTTGAGCAGCCTAAACCCATGCAACAAGTTGCCGAGACCAATACTCAGGCTAAAGATAGCTCAGGCATCATATCCAATTACCTGAAACAACAGCTTGAAGGGAGCGGAGCCGATGGTGTAGGAGTCAAAGCTGATGTTTCAGCGGAAACCGAATAAACGGATGTGATGCAACATTATGTATTGTTAAATTTAATATTCCAACATTATGAACCTGCTTGAGCAACTAAAAACTTATACCCGGGTGGTTGCGGATACGGGCGATTTTTCATCAATTGAAATTTATAAACCTGTTGATGCTACCACTAATCCTTCTTTAATCTATGCCGCTTCGCAAGATGCCAGGTATAAGCACCTGATTGACGATGCGATCGATTTTGCCAGAAGGTCCTCATCCGATAAATCGGAGCGGCTATCTAAAGCGATGGATAAATTAGCCGTGAATTTCGGATTGGAAATTCTGAAAATAGTTCCCGGAAGAGCTTCAACAGAAGTAGATGCACGTTTGTCTTTTGATACCGAGGCGACCGTTGCCAAGGCCCGCGAAATTATTGGGTTGTACGAGTCTGCCGGAATTTCCCGCGAACGGGTCCTGGTAAAAATTGCTTCTACCTGGGAAGGGATAAAGGCCGCGGAAATCGTGGAAAAGGAAGGAATACATTGCAACCTTACGTTGCTCTTCTCGCAGGTGCAAGCCATTGCTTGCGCCGAAGCCGGTGTCCGGTTGATCTCTCCGTTTGTGGGAAGGATTCTCGATTGGCACAAAAAAGACCGGGGAGTACCTGAAATTCCGGCAACGGAGGATCCCGGAGTGATTTCAGTGACCGGCATCTTCAATTATTACAAGAAGTTTGGCTATCCGACTCAGGTAATGGGTGCGAGTTTCCGAAATATCGGTGAGATTTGTGAATTGGCGGGTTGTGATCTGCTTACTATCTCGCCATCGTTATTGAAAGAACTGGAAGCAACGGAAGGCACACTGGCGAAAAAGCTTGATGCGGAGAAAGCGCTGGAAATGGATATCGGGAAAATTACCGTTGATGAGAAAACGTTCCGGTGGATGATGAACGAGGATGCCATGGCTACCGAAAAATTGGCCGAAGGTATCCGTAACTTTACCAAAGATCTGATTAAACTGGAAAAACAGATCGAAAAGCTGGTGTAATCTGCCCCTTACCTTGTTATCGGATAACGATACTTGAATAGAGTGAATAATATTTATTAGGATTTCTTAACGCAAGTTGATGCAGCGTTTTTCTTCTTTTCACATCTTAATAAGTAAAGGGTTTCCTTTGCCATGGAACCGTAAATTTAATTCTTATTTTTATGAAAAAAATATTTAGTTTATTTCTGCTGGTATTTCTATTCGTAAATTGTGAAGATAAAACTGTTCCGGAAGATTTAGGTGATAGTTCCGTTCAGGTTATCAAAGGTAACCAGACCTATGATTTTCACTTCGATTCTTTTAATTCGTGTAACAAAAATTGCGATAATCTATACATTCATATAAATTATCGCAGAAAGGGAGCTGAGAGGTTTTCGCTTTATTTTTACTTGAAAGACAACGGAGCCATTGATAAAATCTGGTATTTGGGAGACGAAGGAGTTTTTACATCTTCTTATTTTGATCCGTATAATCATTTTCAAATAACAAACTATAGCTTCAATAACAAAACAGGTGCTTTGTATTTTGAATTTGAGGGGAATTTATTCATTAATACAGTTGCTAATCGGGAACCATTCTTTTTAAAAGGTAAAGTGGATATCCCTGCTCTTAATGATATAGAATGCAGGAATTATTTTACTAACTTATTGACGCTTCAAAATGAAAATACCCGGCTTTTATTCAATAGAGGCGGCAGTGCCATTGAAAATTTGAATACTCCACAAAAAAAGTTTTGCTATGAATTTTTTACCGATAACGGTTTCCGATTTACTCTCAACTCTGAGAAGAACATAAATGAACTTCCGCTCGGAGAATATTCATTCACAACAAAAAATGCGATAAATAATATAATGCTTCGGGAATTTGCCGGTAAACCCGATATCTCACCTACTCTTCATGATAAGGATTGGATTGAATACGAGACTTCCGGGTCATATACTATAACCGGGCAACTAAAGAAAGACGGATACGATGTAACTGTCGGAGACATTAATATTAAAGCGTTTAGAAATAAAGAGTTAAAATATAATTTTGAGAAAATCCATTTCGAGGCAGTTAACATTGAATAGTGATTGAAGAGGAGGAACGCGTTTGCCCGGACAGGGTGAAAAAAAGCGCCTTGAGAAATCAAGGCGCTTTTATGAGGTCGTAATAACTTGTTATACGTTCAGCGATACACGCTTGAAAACGGTTACAGTCAGCTCTTTGTCGTTTTGTTTCAGGAACTGATCAATGGTCAGTTTATTGTCCTTTACATACTCTTGTTGCAACAGCGTTGACTCTTTGTAGAATTTCTGCAAAGCGCCTTCGGCGATCCGGTCCAACAGGTTTTCAGGTTTTCCTGCTTCGCGTGCTTTTTCGCGTGCAATTTCCAGCTCTTTCTCTTTAACTTCCGCCGGAATGGTGTCGGGTGTAACCGAAATCGGATTCATTGCCGCTACCTGCATGGCCACGTCTTTTGCCACGTTATTTGCCACGCCTTCTTTGTTGAAGCCGACAATAGTAGCCAGTTTGTTGCCCATATGGATATACGAAACCACTGTTGGGGCGGAAATGTGTTCGAAATAACCCAATTCCATTTTTTCTCCGGTAGCGCCGATTTTATCCATAATTAACTGGGAGATGGTCCCGTTAGAAAGTTGGATGTTCAGCAACTCTTCCAATGTTTCGGGTTTATGATCGATAGCTGCATCCAGAATCTGTTGGGTTAATGCGATGAATTCTTCGTTTTTAGCTACAAAATCTGTTTCGCATTTCAACGCTACCACCGCAGCATAGTTCCCTTGGGTTTTTGCAAGCACGCAACCTTCGCTTGCTTCGCGATCTTCGCGTTTGGCGGCAACTGCCTGCCCTTTTTTACGAATAATCTCTACTGCTTTGTCAAAGTCGCCGTTTGCTTCGTTTAGCGCATTTTTACAATCCATCATTCCCGCTCCTGTCATTTTGCGTAAATGTTGGATTTCTGCCATTGTAACTGCCATATTTCTATGTTTTTTTAAGTTGTTTCCTTTTTAGATTTCAGAGAGCAGACATCGGACCGCTTTGCTGGCAGATGTCTGTCCTCTGTATTATTCTTCAACATCTGCGTCTTTAGCGTATTTGCTTACAACCGATGCATTGATGGCATCTTTGTCTTCTTTCTTGACGCGTTCTCTTTTCGCTACTTTCGACTTCCTCTCCCTGCGTGGTGCTGCGCTTTCTTCTTCCTGATCTTCTGCTGCGCTGGCGTCGGCTTTTTCAATCTTGCGTTCGTCTAAGCCCTCTTTTATTGCTTCGCAAAGATACCCGACGATCATGTCAACGGCTTTTGCCGCATCATCGTTTGCGGGAATCACGAAATCTATATCGCCCGGATCAGAGTTGGTGTCAACGATGCCGAACACGGGGATTCCAAGCTTGTTGGCTTCTTTCACAGCAATTTGTTCTTTCATCACATCAACAACGAAAATTGCCGAAGGCAAACGGGTGAGGTCCTGGATTGAACCGAGCATCTTTTCGAGTTTCGCGCGCTGACGGGTGATTTGCAGTTTTTCGCGTTTCGACAACGTGTCAAACGTCCCGTCTTTGATCATCTTGTCGATATTGCTCATTTTCTTCACCGCCTTGCGGATAGTGGGAAAATTGGTAAGCATGCCGCCCGGCCAACGTTCGATAACGTAAGGCATGTTGATGCTTTGCGCTTTTTCTTCGATAACCGGTTTAGCCTGTTTTTTAGTAGCCACGAAGAGTATTTTTTTGCCGGATTTGGCAATTTGTTTTAAAGCCGTCCCGGCTTCTTCGGTTTTTGCAATTGTTTTGTAAAGGTCGATAATGTGAATGCCGTTGCGCTCCATAAAAATGTAGGGAGCCATTGCCGGATTCCATTTCCTTTTCAGGTGGCCGAAGTGCGCTCCGGCGTCAAGTAGTTGGTCAAATTCTAATTTTGCCATTGTTTGTTTTGATTTTTTATTCGTTTACATTCTTTTTCTTAGTCGAACCGTAAGGTAAATTACCGGTGTGATCTTCCCCGACAATGTCCTTACAATTTAGATACTAAACGTTACTATGCGAAACCGCTTTGCACGATCCTTATATATTTTTCCGGCAAAAGATCCGGTGAATATATCCAAAAATTAACGTTTCGAGAACTGGAATCTCTTCCTTGCTCCGGGACGGCCTGGTTTTTTACGTTCAACAATGCGGGGATCGCGAGTCATAAAGCCTTCGGCTCTTAAAGCAGGTTTGTCTTCGGGGTTTAACTTTACCAATGCGCGTGAAATAGCCAGTCTGGCTGCTTCCGATTGTCCTTTGTAGCCACCGCCCTGCAGATTGATTTTGATATCGTATTTTTCAGCCACGTTGAGCTTGTTCAGCGGTTGTTTTACGATGAACTGCAGGATGGATGAAGGAAAATAATGTTCAAGTTCGCGTTTGTTGATAACGATCTTGCCTGAACCTTCACTCATGAATACACGAGCTACAGCGGCTTTGCGTCTTCCAATTGAATTTATTACGTCCATCTTATTATTTGAGTGTATTAATATCTATTTGTTTTGGTTTTTGAGCTTGATGCGGATGTTCGTTCCCGGCATACACGTAGAGATTGTTCAGAATGGCATCGCCGAGCTTGTTTTTCGGCAACATGCCTTTTATCACTTTGCGGAAAAGCCTGTCGGGGCTTTTTTTCATCAGGTCGGCAGGAGAGGATGTCTTTTGGCCGCCGGGATAGCCCGAGTAACGGTAGTAAACCCTGTCCGTCCATTTATTACCCGTGAGTTCAACTTTATCGGCATTCACGATAATTACATTATCGCCGCAATCTACGTGCGGAGTAAAGCTTGGTTTGTATTTGCCTCTTAACAATTTTGCCACCTTAGAACTGATCCGTCCTAACGATTGGCCGCTCGCATCAACCAAAACCCATTCTTTCTGAGCCGTTTCTTTGTTAACGGAAATGGTTTTATAACTTAACGTATTCACTTTTTCTTGTTTTTAATCGTTTAATAAAATTAAGTTCGGATTCTCGCTCCCCGTTTTGTCTGGCTAAGGGACTAAATGGCAAATAAAAAGCTATAAATCAAACTTTTAAGTAATAAATTTTAATAATCGGACTGCAAAGTTACAATAATTCAGGTAATTAACAAAGCGTTTTTAGGCGAAAATAAGGTTGGAAACTTAAATTTTTTTTGAGTTTGTGTATGATTAAGATACCCGTATCTCATCATGGAAGGGAGATTTTGGAATGCTACAGCCAAACTGTAGCCGGGCCAGGGTGAAAAAGTGAATTCCACGCTTGGCTTAATGTTTTTCGTTGATGCCGGTATTTCGGTGATTGTGTTGCGAAAAGGCCATTCCAACGAATATAACTAAAAATAAGGCGGTTAATATCGAAACTTTCTTCATGGAATATATTTTTCTGCAAATATAAAACATAAAAACATTTGTGTAGTTTTAAAAATTGATTTAACTTTGCAGGCGAAAATTACAAAACCAATGGCCCCGTGGCTTAACTGAATAGAGCATCTGACTACGGATCAGAAGGTTACAGGTTTGAATCCTGTCGGGGTCACAAAAAAAGCGCTACGAGTAGCGCTTTTTCCTATTAAAAATAGGTACTGTTTTTCGGTTCGAAGTAGGCTTGCGGATGCAGGCAGGCCGGGCAGTTTTTTGGTGGTTTTTTGCCGGTAAACACGTACCCGCAGTGACGGCAATACCATTCGATTTCTTCTTCGCGGGCAAACACAGTCCCGTTTTTCACACGGTCGAGCAATCTTAAATACCGCTCTTCGTGAGTGGCTTCAGCCTTGGCAATCATGCGGTACATGGTGGCTATCTCCTTGAATCCTTCTTCTTCGGCCACTTCGGCAAAGTGAGGATAAAGGCCTGTCCACTCTTCATTTTCGCCTTGGGCGGCAGCTTCCAGGTTTTCGGCCGTAGTGCCGATTTTTCCTGCCGGATATGCTGCTGTAATTTCAAGCATCCCCCCTTCTAGGTATTTAAACATACGTTTTGCATGCACCATTTCCTGATCCGCAGTTTCCAGAAAAATTGCTGCAATTTGTTCGTATCCTTCTTCCTTGGCTTGTTTTGCAAAGAATGTATAACGCATTCTTGCCTGGGATTCACCTGCAAAAGATTTCAGCAGGTTTTGTTCTGTTTGGGTTCCTTTTACACTTTTCATAATCGATCGTTTTATAAAATGTTAAATTCTAATTTATTGTTGCATTTATGAGAGATTGATGGCAGTCTCATTACAAAGATACAAAATTAAATAACCGGTTTGGTGCTTAACCTGTCTGTAGATGGGAATTTAAATTATGTCTAAATAACTATGTCCGTGTCCCGGTATAAAACCGGTTGCTGCAGATTTTATCGAAGCAAAACGCGAGCAAACAGTAAAAAGCAAAGGCGCTTATCCAACCGGCGAAAACATCAATCAGGTAATGTGCTTTTATGTAAACTGTTGCCCCACAGAGGAGAAGGTATAACGGAGAAAGAATGAGCATAATCTTTTTATTGTTTTTATTCAGCCATATCATCAGGATGGTGGATATGCCTACATGAGAACTCGGGAATGCGCCGGTAGGGTGCTCTCCCATTGTTTGCAGCATATTGACACATCGATAGAATAATCCATTTCCATAGCCGGGTCCGGGAAGTAATTTGTTATTGAAATAGAAATAATTGCCGATATCCGAATAAATCCCGTTTGCTGCATTTGCTGTTCCTATGGCCGGAAAATAATATTGGGGACCGGCAACAGGAATAAAGATATAGATTAAATAATAGAGGAAAAACGACCCTAAGAATATAAAAGTTAACTTGTTGAATTTCTCCCTTTGATAAAAATAACAGTATAAAATAATGAACATCATCATGGGGAAATAGAAGGAATACCCCATGTAAAACACTTCGCTGATCCATTTGGATGGGAAATGTTGCGAAAATGCCAGCGCCGGCTGAAATCCGAAGATGGAGTACTCAACGGAAGCAAAGATGTGATCCAAGTTCCGGAATATTTTGTTGAATGCGTAAGTTTCGGAGTACCAGTAGGAGATGAGCCCTGTAAAGAAGAGGATACGGACAAGGGAGGTTGCCGGTGCAAATTTAGACAGGAACGCGCCAAGATAGATCAAAAGAATACCGCTGACTATCAGTATGCGCGCCTGTAAAAAAGAAACGGGATTATCCAGCTTGTTCCAGAGGGCTATGACGATAAATGAGGTGATTACGGCATAACCGGCAGTAAGAATTTCTGCTGCAAACAAATTTTTTTCTTTTCTTATGGGCGTAAGCATTTCCTTTTACATAAAGAATTAGGCAAATTCGCTCAGTTCGAGCCAGCGAAAGGTTTTCTCATCGATCAGCCCGACAATATCCGAGATGCGGTTTGAGGTTGAGATCAACTCTTCCGGCGACAGGTTGCCCGATGAGAGTTGTTGCGTTAATTGTTCTTTTTCCGTTTCAAGATGTTGGACTTCAGCTTCCAGCCTCTCGAACTCTATCCTCTCCTTGAACGTGAGTTTGGTTTTCTCTGCCGGTTTGGGCTTTTCGGCAGTTTTGTCCGGTTTTGATGGTTTTGTCTCTCCGGCAATCCGTTTCTCTTCCACCGATTTCCAATTGCGGTATTGAGTATAGTTCCCCGGGAAATCCTGTATCTCTGCGTCACCGTGGAAACAGAGCAGATGATCCACCACCTTGTCCATAAAATAGCGGTCGTGCGAAATAACGATAAGGCAACCCTTGAAGCCGATGAGATACTCTTCCAGTATGTTGAGCGTAACGATATCGAGATCATTCGTCGGCTCGTCAAGAATCAGGAAGTTGGGGTTTTTAATGAGCACGGTACAGAGATGCAACCGGCGTTTTTCACCGCCGCTCAGTTTATATACATAATCGTGTTGTTTGGCCGGAACGAAAAGAAAATGCTGCAGGAACTGCGATGCCGTGAGCTTGTTCCCATTGCCCAGATCGATAACTTCCGCTATTTTCTGTACTACATCAATTACCTTTGTTTGTTCATCAAACTGCAACCCTTCCTGGCTGTAATATCCGAAATTCACCGTTTCTCCAATATCGAAGTTTCCCGAATCGGGCTGTTCGAGCCCAAGCAGCATTTTTATAAACGTAGTTTTGCCAGTGCCGTTGTTGCCGATGATTCCCATTTTTTCGTATCGGGTGAAAATGTAGTTGAAGTTGTTGGTAATTTTGATGTTGCCGAAGCTCTTGGTAATCTGTTTGGCTTCAAATATTTTTTTACCGATATACGACCCTTTTGCCGATAGTTTTATGTCGTCGGACTGTCGGCGTTGTTTTACTTTTTCTTCCAGTTCGTAAAACGCATCGATACGCGATTTTGCTTTGGTAGCACGGGCTTGCGGCTGTCGGCGCATCCAGTCGAGTTCCTTGCGGTAGATGTTTTGCGCACTGTCTATTTCGGCATTCTGCATGGCGATACGCTCACCGCGCTTTTCCAGATAATAGGCATAATTGCCTTTGTAGGAGTAGATTTGACGATCGTCTATTTCAATGATTTGGGTACATACCCTGTCGAGGAAATAGCGATCGTGCGTAACCATCAGCAAGCTGATGCCCGAACGGGAAAGGTAGCTTTCCAGCCATTCCACCATATCCAGGTCGAGGTGGTTGGTAGGCTCGTCCAACATAATCAGTTCCGGCTCAGAGATAAGAGTGTTTGCCAACGCTATCCGCTTGATTTGTCCGCCTGAAAGCTCTCCGATTTTTTGGTCGAGTTGGAAGATCTTGAGTTGACTGAGAACTTGCCTGATGCGCTGTTCATAATCCCATGCTTTCAACAAATCCATTTTCACCATAATTTCATCCAATCCCTGATGGTCGGCAGATGTCATAATCTCTTCATACCGTGCTATGACTTTCACAGCTTCGTTTTCGGTTTGGAAGCAAGCTTCCAGAACCGTGAGCTCCGGATCAAACTGAGGCGATTGCTCCAGGTAGGCAAACCGGATATCGTTTCGAAAAACAACCCGTCCGTCGTCGCAAGGCTCTTTGCCGGCTATGATGTTCAGCAATGAGGTCTTTCCGGCTCCGTTCCCGGCAATCAGGCCGATTTTGTCGCCCTCGGCAATGCCGAAAGAGATATTGCGGTAAAGCACCCGGTCGCCGAAGCTTTTGGTTAGCGTATCGATTTGTAATAATGGATTTGCCATATTTTTTATAGATAATGCCTTTGCAATTGTCCCTTACGGGACAGGAGGGCAGTATGCTCTCCGTGTGATAAACGAGAGTGTAAAAGTATAAAATAATTTACGATTAAACTCAAAACTGCCAGCGCAAATAAGTAAATAGATCCGTCCGGCTATTGCCGTTGATCAGTTCCGTGCCGGAGCCGATGGTGTCACGGTCGAAATAACGTGTACGCCCTATTTTTGCGGAGAGGGAAAGCTTAGGGGTGATGTTGTACCGCCCCGACGCTGCCCATCGAACACCTTTGCCGTAGAACGACGGCATATAAAACGTGGAGAGTATGTTCCTTTCGTAAGAATAAAGCCTGGAGGCATAGGTGTCCGACCTGAAATATCCGGCGAAAAAGTCGCCACGAATCTTGTTGCTGCCGCGGTAGCCGATATTTTGCGAAAGCATATACCCCTTTTCCTTCCGGAAGTGTTTCCGGTGGTACAGGGCGGCATCAAGAGTAGTTCTGGAATCCCAACCGCTGTTGAGTGTGTGGTTATACCTGAGCCTGATCTTTTGCGTGTTGTACGGCAAAACCGTTCTGGAGTTTTCATCGGGATAGCCGGCGTTCTGCTCTTTCTGTTTGATTGTGTACCGCAGTTCGAAATTGGAGTTCCGGTCCATGGAGTACGTTCCCAAAAAATAGAAATCCAATCCTCCCGACGGCTTATCCACCTGATCTTTCAGCCAGGGAAACCGGAAAATATCCAGATACGTTGTTACCGATATTTTTCGCAACGGGCTGAAGGTGGCGCCAACATACAGCCCGTTTTCGTTTTGAACCCTGCTCCCTTCGGAAAACGCCTGCGCGTGCATTGCGTTATAGGAGATGGGGTAGTAGCGGTAAAGTGCCGACAAAGACAACAGTCCAGACGGTGAGTATTGGACCATATGGGTTGTTGCTGTAGCTCCGTTTTTGGCGATTGCGGTTTCTCCTGCAAACAACAACCGGTTCAAGCGGTATGAATAGTCAATGCTTGCATTAAGATTGGACGAGTCGCGCAAATAGTAGTAGTTGTATTCGCGAACAACCGGGTTGTACATTCGGTTGTAGGCATGATATATTCCACTCACGCCGATCTGAAGCTGCTCTTTGCGGTAGTTGATGTTTACTCCCGTTACCTGTTCGCGCGAGTTGTTTTTCTTCTCCATCTCCGAAAGAGTCCTGTGATAGCCGTCGGTTTTGAATGAGGTTATTTCCCCATCGCCGGAAAGGTTGGCATCGAGCTTTTTGTTGGAATAAAAAGTGGTAATGTTTACGTTGTCTATTTGAAAAACGGCTGCTGCGCCACGGAAAAAGCCGCTTTCGGCAGTGGAGAAATGTTGCTTGGGCCCCTGCGTCCGGCGGACAATATTGTTGGTGCTCCAGGATTTGGAGAGTATAAAGTCGTTGTTCAGTATCAATCCTTGTCCAAAAGATAACCGATAATCACCTACGGCAAGTGTTTTAAGTTTACCTAGATCGCGTACGATAAGATGAAATCCGTAATGATCGTATCCCTTAGGATAATTTTTCTGAAAAAAGGGCTCACCGGGATCTTTTTCACCTACTAGCCCGAACTGAATTTTATCGCGATAGGTGAAGGCATATTTCAACGAAGTATAAAAATCTTCACCCCGGTATTTCCGGTTGGGATAACGCTGCAGGATACTGTCGGAAAATTCACCGTATCCGGCCCGTTTGTTAAGGGTCTTATCGAATCGGGATTGAACTTCATGCCGCCCCCGTTTCAGCATCTCCTGCACCGACAGCTGTTCTTTCTCCGTTTCGCCCACGAAAAAAAAGGGCAGGATCAATTCTACCGTATTAAAATCGAGGGAGGGGACATTCCGAAGTTCAAATACCGAGTAAACGGGACGGTTCTTATCCAGAAATTCGGCTATGTGAGAGGCTTGTTCGTCATTGATCAGCGGAAACCGCTCCAGTTGCTCGCGCGAAACCCTGTTCAAATTCATGGGATTGTTTTCCAACATCGTCAGTTCCTGAAACATATTATCGATGGTGGCATCGTCCGCTCCCTCTTCTGCAAGCTGTTCCAAATGAGAACGCCAGTCGTTTGATTGTGATTTTGCCAGGGAACAGTTTGCACAAAAAACAACAACAAGAAAAATATGAAAGAGAGTAAATTTCATAAAATTCCGGGTTAAAACGGGGGTTTTTACAAATATAGCCCCAATAAATGATTTTCCCAATCATTGTTGTGCAAAACTTATCCGTATGGGAAGACAGGTTAAGTTATGGTGAAATTCTTTGGACTTTTTACTTTTTCTTCCAGCAGAGCCAGATCCAACACTTGTTTCACATCTTCCACATAGTGAAAGTTCAATCCTGCCACATATTCGGGTTTGATCTCGAGGATATCTTTTTCGTTTTCTTTGCAAAGTATGATGTCGGTAATTCCGGCACGTTTTGCTGCCAGTATCTTCTCCCGTATCCCGCCAACCGGGAGCACTTTTCCCCGAAGCGTAATTTCTCCCGTCATGGCCAGGTTATTTCGTACTTTCCGCTGTGTGTAAGCCGAAGCCAGTGAAGTTACCATTGTTATTCCTGCCGATGGCCCGTCTTTGGGTATAGCGCCTTCGGGAACGTGGACGTGCGTATTCCAGTTCTCAAAAATATCGGGGTCGATATTCAACAGGTCGGCATTGGCGTGTATATATTCCATTGCCAGCATAGCCGACTCCTTCATTACATCACCCAAGTTTCCGGTGATCGTAAGCTTCGAACCCTTCCCGCGGCTCAACGAACTCTCTACAAAAAGAATTTCTCCGCCTACGGCTGTCCAGGCCAGTCCGGTAACTACTCCCGCATAATCATTGCCCTGGTACCGGTCTTTGCTGTACTCTTCGATGCCGAGGTATTCTTTTACGTCGGAAGGTTTCAGTACTTTGGGATAATCTTCGTTCCCGGCAATCTTCCGGGCGATCTTCCGGATTACTTTTGCTATTTTCTTGTCCAACTCCCTTACTCCCGATTCGCGTGTGTAGTCTTCGATTATCTTCAGTAAAGCCGGTTTCGAGATGCTGAAAGCTCTCTTTTTTATACCGTGATTTTCCAACTGTTTGGGGACGAGGTGTCGATAGGCAATTTCTATTTTCTCATCGCTGATGTATCCTCCCACATTGATCAACTCCATCCTGTCGAGAAGGGGTTGGGGAATGGTGTTAAGGTTATTTGCCGTAGCAATAAACATCACTTTCGAAAGATCGTAATCAATGGAAAGATAATTGTCGTGGAACGTTGAATTCTGTTCGGGATCAAGCACTTCGAGCAATGCCGATGCCGGGTCGCCACGAAAATCGTTGCCTACTTTATCTATCTCGTCCAACACAAAAACCGGATTTGAACTTCCTGCCTTTTGGATGTTCTGAATAATCCTTCCCGGAATTGCCCCGATATAGGTACGACGGTGTCCGCGGATTTCAGCTTCATCGTGCAAGCCTCCCAGCGAGACACGGATATATTTTCTGTTCAATGCTTCGGCAACCGATTTCCCGAGCGATGTTTTACCTACTCCGGGAGGGCCGTAGAGGCAGAGGATCGGGGATTTTAAATCGCCTTTCAACTTCAGGACCGCCAAATGCTCAATGATGCGCTCTTTCACCTTTTCCATTCCAAAATGGTCGCGATCGAGGATTTTTTGTGCATTTTTCAAGTTGAAGCTGTCTTTGGTGTACTCATTCCAAGGCAAATCCACAATGGTTTGCAGATAGCCGAACTGAACCGAATAATCGGGCGACTGTGGGTGCAACCTTTCCAGTTTACTTATTTCCTTTTCGAAAATTTCAGCCACTTCCTTGCTCCACTTCTTGGCTTTTCCCTTTTTACGGAACTCTGCGATCTCTATTTGCTGTGTGTTGCCGCCCAGCTCTTCCTGAATGGTTTTTATCTGTTGTTGTAAGAAATATTCTTTCTGTTGCTGGTTGAGGTCTTCGCGGGTCTTCATCTGGATGTTCATCTTCAACTCCAGTATTTGTGTTTCGCGGTTGAGGATCATCAGCAGCCTATATGCTTGTTCTTTTTCATCATTTATGCTCAGCAACTCCTGCTTTTCCCTGTTTTCAATCGGTATATTGGTAGCGCTGTAGCTTACCAGCATATCGGTGAACGACTCGTGATTGATCGTTTGCAACAGTTCCTTGGGCGGATCGCCGAGAATATTGAGCATGTGGTTCATAGAATCCCTTATGGAGTCTAAAATTGCTTTGAACTCCCTGTCGTCTTTGTCTGCTTTTTTCGACTCCAGGATCTTGTAGTTTGCCGTAAAAAAAGGTTCGGTCTGCGTGAACTCTGTCCATTCAAATCTTTTTTTTGCCTGAACGATGATGCTCAGGTTATTCTTATCGAGTTCAATCACGCGGATTACTTCGGCGATAACTCCAATTTGATACAGGTCTTCTTTTTCAGGTTCTTCAATGTTATTGTCTTTTTGGCAGACTAAGCCGATATACCGGTGCTTTTTGCCCAATGCCCTGACCAATTTGAGCGATTTACTCCGCCCCACAGAGATAGGAAGCCCGCTTCCCGGAAAAACAATGGTGTTGCGCAACGGTAATATCGGAAGGCTTTCTCTCAAATAATTTTCGTCTATTTCCTGGTTGCCGTCTAAAAAATCCCCGGCAATGAACGATATCACATTGTTCTCGCTTTCTTCCGATTTTAACATTGATAATTTATTTAGAAACATATTATTAACTTGTTTTCTATGCGGTTCAATTCATATTGTGTTTCGTGAGAACAGAATATGTATTAATTTTGTTTTTACAACGCGTATATCATATACCAAATTCCGTGCCAAATATAAATTTCTTTCGTTTATGGGGAATAACTGTTTTAAATTTAAGCAATTTACTGTTTTTCACGACAGATGTGCGATGAAGGTCGGTACCGATGGAGTTCTGCTGGGCGCCTGGGCAGATGTTAGTGACTGCAGATCGATCCTGGATGTGGGGACGGGATCGGGCTTAATTGCCTTAATTGCCGCACAGCGAAACAACCTGGCAAAAATAACCGCTATCGAAATAGATACGGAGGCGGCTTTGCAAGCAAAAGAGAATGTTGGAAATTCGCGTTTTAAAGAGAGGATTGAGGTGTTGCCTTTGTCGTTTCAGGATTTTGTGCCGGTTGCGGCCGGACAATTCGATTTGATTGTCTCCAACCCGCCTTTTTTTACCCATTCGCTGCCATCGCCCGATATGAGAAGGACTGATGCGCGGCACGCGGACTCGCTCACCCTGAATGACCTTTTCGTATTAAGCAAAGAGCTCTTGAACGATACCGGAACTCTTTCACTGATCTATCCGTTTTTGGAACGGGAGAATATAATGCTTGTGGCCGAAAAAGTAAATTTCCATCTCTCCCGCGAAACAGTTGTGTATCCTGTACGGGGTGCCTCGCCTAAAAGAATTTTGTTGGAGTTTAACGTGGGAGTTAAGAAGAAGGTGGATAGGAATGAATTGGTTATTGAGGAGAAGCATCACGTTTACACGCCTGAATTTATAGGTTTGGTACGGGATTTCTACCTCTATTTATGACAACCGGGAACCTGAAATCTTCATCAACTCACTCTTTATTTTTCATGCAAAAATTGATAAACATATCCGTTAGCCCATCTTGTTGGCCTTGAGGATAAATGAAATTAAAAGTACGGGTGATATCTAATCCGTCGATATCGATTATCTGGAAATCTCCCCGTGCAACCTCTTTGCTGACAGCGTGGACGGATATAAGACCTATACAGTTGCTGCTTTTTAAAAAGTTTTTAATGCTTTCCGTACTTCCCAAATGCATCTTCACATTCATATCTTTTAGTTTTATTTCATGTCTCTGCAAGGCGCTGAGAATAACATCAAGGGTTCCCGAGCCCATTTCCCGTAAAACAAGCGGTGTGTGTATTAGTTCCTCTAACGATATCTGTGATTTTTTAGAAACGGGTTGAGATACATGGGCAATAGCTACAATCTCATCTTGCATAAAAGGAATGTACTTAAACTCCATCTGCCCCGGATTCCCTTCTATTACGCCCAAATCAATTTTATGGGATAGAACATCCTTTTCTACATTCATCGTATTGTGATTGAATACCAATATTTCGATATCGGGATATTTCTTATTGAACCTGGATAATAGTACCGGAAGCACATATTGCTCGATGGTTGTGCTGGCTCCGATTTTAAGCTTTCCGGAGAAAGATTTTTTCAATCGGCCAATTTCATATTCCATCTTCTTGTATTGATCGATAGCACGTTCGGTGTATTCGAATACTATCCTGCCGGCTTCGGTTAATGATATTCCACCGTGATTCCTGTTAAACAGGCTGATGCCTAGGGAATTTTCCAACTCCCTGATGTTGTTGGTTATAGCAGGCTGGGTGATGTGTAATTCTCTGGCTGCCTTTGTAAAACTTGCGTTGAGCGCAACAGTATAGAAAACTTGTAATCTGAAATTAAACATGTCAATAGTAATCTGTTTATTGTCTTATAAAGAAGAGAGGAAAAGTACCGGCCTTCATAACTTTTCTTTATGGAGCATAATAATATAAAAGCAACAACCGGTTTTATTCTGTCGTAACTTTGCGACAAAGTTAGACAAATTAAAGAAAAATGATGACGAATGAGCAAAAAAGGGCGAATGTGCTGCATGGAGTACTTTTTGTCGCCCTGTTTACCTGTGCATCCTTTTACATTGCACAATTTCCTGTAATGCAATACTTATCCCTGAGCCCGCTTATTATTGGCATTGTATTGGGAATGGCGTACGGCAATACATTAAAAAAGAATATGCCCGAAGAGTGGCTCCCGGGAATTACCTTCGCATCAAAAAAACTGTTGCGTACAGCTATTGTTCTATATGGGTTCCGGCTTACTTTTCAAAACATTATGTCTGTGGGACTTTCTGCAGTTATAATTGATGTGATTATCATTACGGGCACATTGATCATTGGATTACTGATGGGGAAATTATTGAAAATAGATAAAGAGACCGCATTATTGACCAGTACCGGAAGTGCCATTTGTGGGGCCGCCGCAATTTTGGGTATGGAGGCCGTAATAAATAATAAACCGCATAAAACAACTATTGCCGTATCTACGGTTGTCATCTTTGGCACTATTGCCATGTTTTTATACCCACTATTGTATAGAAGTGGACTGTTGGATCTGACCATTCAACAATGGGGGCTTTACACGGGAGCTACCGTGCATGAAGTGGCCCATGTTGTCGGAGCCGGTAATGGCATGGGAGAGGCTGTCACCGGAACGGCAGTTATTGTAAAAATGATAAGGGTCATGTTTTTAGCGCCTATACTGCTCATATTTTCCCTGATCATAGCCGGGCAAGTCAATCGTAGCGCAAGGACAGCTCATCATGCAATTAAAATTACGATTCCCTGGTTTGCTTTTGGGTTTATCGCAGTTATCGGTTTCAATTCATTAAACCTGCTACCCGGGAGTGTTGTAAATGCCCTAAATTATATAGATACATTTCTGCTGACAATGGCGATGACGGCTTTGGGTATTGAGACTCATTTAAGAAAATTCAAGGAAGCCGGAGTGAAACCATTTTTGCTCGCGCTCATATTATTCTTGTGGTTAATGGTTGGAGGATACTACATGGTCAAATATATCTCATAGGTTCTGAAAGACACGGTTACGGTCTCCGGAACAGGAGCGATCCGGTAAACGAATAGCTTTCGGTCAATAGTAAAACGGGAGCTTTCGAACAAGCGCCCGTTTTTGAATAGAGTTTAATCTAAAAGTAGAGTGGTTATATTATCCTGATTGTTGTTAGCCCGCTTATTTTGTTGCTGTACTAAGCCCTGTGCTTTACTGTTCGAGAAGTGTAATTAGTTGATAATTAAATCACTGATTTCCGGATTTTACTTTCCCAATACCATTTTTGCGGATATTCTTTGTTATGGGATTGCCGTAATAGGTGACGTTGCCAATCCCGTCGGCGTTGATGTCCACCGATTCTGTTGCATGGCACGTAACATTTCCCACGCCACCCGATTCGATTTTCGCACGCGCAGCTTTCAGGTTCTCAAGCTTTACGTTTCCCACGCCTTTTGATGCGACAGAGACTGAAGTGGCAGATCCTTTCATTTCGATATTTCCCACGCCGTCTGAAGTGATGTCTATATTATCGGAAGCAAGATCCCGGGCATTGATGTTTCCCACGCCCGTAGAAACGATTTTAAATTGGGGTGCGTCCAGTCTTCCTTTCAATTCGAGATTCCCCACACCGTCTGATTCAATCAGGCTGAGGTTTGGTGAGCTTATCCTGATAACGAGCTTTCCCGACTGCCGGTTACCAAACATCCTTTTCAGGTCTTTCTTCATCGACACGTTGAGCTTGTTGTCTTTTACATTTACTATCAGGTTGTTAACCATCTCTTCATCTCCTTCGGCACTCACGCTGTAATTGGGAGATTGTGTGAATTCTATATTTCCCACCGTGTTTGATACCAGGGCGGAAAATGCTGTTACGTTGTAATTTTTATTTGTAATGCGGTTGCTTTGAGCACATGCACCGTTCGTGAAAAGAACGATGGAGAGAATCAATAGATTTGTCAATGCGAAATTTTTCATAATCGGAGTAATTTATTTTTATCTATAAGACGTACGATGGGCAGATTCCGTTACACGAAATCAGTTTTTTAACAATTCCAGTATTTTTAGGCGGAAAGCATATTCGTATTTTGCTTGTGCCTGATCGGATAATGTTTGGGTGAGGCTGCTTTTCGCCTGAAAAAGCTCGTAGGGGTTGGCCCGGCCGTTATCAAATTTTTCCTGTGCGAATCGATATGCTTCCCGTCCCGACAGTTCCGATTTTTGCGTGGCCCTCCACTTGCTTTGTGCACCTAAGGCGTTTTGGTATGCCTGCTCAATACGTTTGCGAAGATCGATTTTTACCTTGTCTATTTCCAATTGGCTGTTTGCTGCGGCAAGCTCTGCCAACCGGATATTGTCCCTTGTCTGGAATTTATTGAAAATAGGGATCCGCAGGCTGAAGCCGAGCGAATTGCTCATGTTGTTACGGATTTGCTTATTGAACGAGTCATTGGGCCGTCCGCTCATGTTGTAATACCCGGTTCCAAAATTAGCGCCAAAGGAGAGTGACGGGTAAAGTTGCGATTTTGCCATCAACACCTCTTTTTCGCTGCTCTGCCATCGGTACTCAGCTGCTTTTATTTCAGGACGGGTGAGTAGTGCGGTTTGAAAAATATCGAATGGTGAGAGCGGCACTCCTTCACTGATGATAGACTCCACCGGCGGAGCGGAAACATCGAAATTCGAAAAATCGTCCAGTTCCATTATTTGAGCCAGATCGAGCAATGCCAGCTTAAGATTGCTTTCTGCCTGGACCTTGTTTTGTTCTTCGCGGGCACGCTGCGCTTCAAGTTCATAAATCTCGCCCTGAGCCATCTTGCCGCTTTTTATCAACTCTTTCCGGCGATTCATATTGGCATCCGTTAATTGGATCTGTTCATTGGCAATCTGCAACAATTCCTTTTGCAGCAAAACTTGCAGAAATGCCGTTGCCACGCTTATTTCCATGTCGTCTTTAAACTTCTCTAAATCGGCTTCGGCGGCACTTAAATCGGCACGTTTGGCATCGATGTTATGCTTCATCCGCAATCCGTCAAACAAGGTGATGTTCGCTCCTACGCCCAACGAGGTCTGTGATGAGTTGGTATTCTGGTAGGTATTGTCGAGGCCAATAGATCGGCCGAAAATAAAATTCTGTCCCGCGGATGCGTTCACACTGGGCAACAGGTCGTTCCTTGCTTGAGTGTAAGCAATGTGACGCTGTGCCTTGTTCAGTTCCTGCTGTTTGATGTTCACGTTGTTTTGCAAGGCAATGTTGATGCACTCTTCGAGCGTGTATTGCTGTGCCGATACCATTGCGGACAAACTACAAAAAATAGCGATGATGATAGATGTTCTCATACTTCTTTACGATCAATTCTTTTTCGTTTCAATAATCTCGTTACCGCGTACTTTATCGTTGAGTTTCAACCCTTCAATGATTTCGATATTGATTCCGTCGGAAAGGCCGGTTTTTACGTACTTGCGGTTAAACTCCTGCGGCTTTTCGCTTTTTACCGTATAGACGAATGCCGAATCGTTGCTGAACTCGATACAGCTTTCGGGGATGGAAAGTACGCTGTCGCGGCGATTGAGAATAATATCGGCGTTGGCGCTGTAGCCGGCGCGGATAAACACATCAGCCGGCATTTCCATAGCTGCTTTCATCTCGAAAAGGATGGCCCCGCTCTCTTCAACCCCTTTGGGCGAGACATATTCTAATTTCGCCGGGATCTTCTTGTCCTGAATGGCACCGATGGTGATTTCCATGGGCATCTCCACAGAAAGTTTGCCTACTTCGGTTTCGTCAATCTTTCCCACGAAAAGCATATCGCTCAGGTTGGCAACCGAGGCGATAGTGGTGCCGTCGTTAAAGTTGTTGGACTGTATAACCGAGTTTCCTACCTTGACGGGGATGTCGAGAATAGTTCCGCTCACCGTAGCGCGGACGAGGGTATTGCTGTATTTTGCCGAACTTTTGGTAATTCCCGTACGCACCAGGCTCAGGTTGTCGCTGGCTGCCCGGAGTTCTTCCTGATCGCTTCTATACTGAAGTTGAACTTTTTCAAATTCCTCTTTCGAGATGACTTGGTTTTCGTACAGTTTTCGGTCGCGTTCGTAATTGCTACGGCTCTGATCGGCAGCTAATTGCGCTCTTTCCACACGCGACTCGGCCCCGCTCAGGTTCACCATGTCGGGGATAACCTGTATTTTGGCGATAATATCGCCGGCAACCACTTTTTCACCCGCTTCTTTATAAATTTCTGAAATAATGCCCGACATTTGCGGCTTTATGAGAATTTCATTTCGAGGCTGTACCTTTCCGGTTGCCACTGTCCGTTTTTCGATGTTGTTTTTCGTAACGGTTTCAATCTGATACGTTTTTACTTTAGGACGCGATTTTTTATATAAAAAGATGAACGTCCATATTACCAATAGCACTAAAAGCGCTAATCCGGCGATTTTTAATACTTTTTTCATTTGATCTGAATATAATTTTGATGTTTATTGTTTTCTCGCAATCCGCAATCCGGATTATTCTTCCCTGATCGCTTCGATGGGTTTTATCATCATTGCGCGTTGAGCAGGAATAGAGCCTGCAAAGGTGCCGATAATCAGTAATATGGTCAGTGAGCCTACGGCCATTCCAAATCCGATCTGGGGGTCTTTGAAAAACTGATCGCCCTGGCTCAACGCGACACCCACTGCCGACAGCAGGCCAACCCCCAGAACGATTCCGCCAATCCCGGCCAAAACGGTGAGCACGACACTTTCTGTCAGCACCTGCCCGATGATATTTTGCGGTGTTGCTCCCAACGCACGGCGGATACCAATCTCTTTGGTCCGTTCGCGAACGGTTACGAGCATGATGTTGCTTACGCCGATGGCGCCGGCAAGCAAGGTTCCCAGTCCCACAATCCAGATGAGCGCCTGGATGCCGATGAACAGGTTGTTGAACATTGTAAACTGATCTTCGATATTTGCCGAACTGATGGCTTCCTTGTCGTCGGGACTGATCTGGTGAACACTTTTGAGCGTCTCTTTAATTTTATCTTCCACCACTTTCACTTTTACTCCCGGACGGGAAGTTGCCCCTAAAAAGTGAATGATATTGCCTTGATTAAACGCTTTTTGCATGGTGCTGAAAGGTAAGATCACCGATTCGTCGGTTGATCCGCCGATACTTGCATTGGACATTTTTCGGGCTACACCGATGACTTGAAAATAAATGCCGTTTACTTTCACCAGTTTTCCAATGGCGTCTTCCCCGGTTTGAAACAACACTTCGTAAACACGTTCACCGATGATGCATACCTTGCGGTTTTCGGCAATGTCTATATCATTAATATACCGCCCGCTTATTATTTTGCTTTTTTCAATCAGGTCGTATTCGGGATAACAGCCTTTTACCCGGTATGAGCCGCCCTTTTCGCCCCGAACCACATTTTTATCGTTCGATCCGCCAAAGAGCATAGGGGAGAGGTATTGCAATTCGGGTACTTTTTCGCGGATGATCTCCACATCGCTGTTCAACATGTTCCAGCTCCGCCCCTTGCGAAACCCTTTGTACGGTTTCGATGTGTTTTGTGTCCAGAAAAAGCAGGAGTTACCCGCAAATCCTTCTATCTGGGATGAAATACCTTCGCTTAACGCATTACCGGCTCCCACCATCAGTACCAGCATAAACATCCCCCAGAAAACGCCGAATGCCGTTAAAAAACTGCGCGACTTGTTGTGGGTAATGGTTACCCATATTTCATACCAACGGTCGAGGTCGAATAAAGCCACTCTAAGCCGCCTCCAAAGCGAAGTTCGGGGATGGTGAATTTGTTTATCTTTTTGCAATTGAGTATTCATTTTTTACGAATTACGTGTTACGCGCATCTGTATCATTCTTGGCGCATTGCTTCAATTGGGCTGATTTTTACTGCTTTACGGGCAGGCAGGTATCCGGCAATGATGCCTGCGATAATGAGGACAACGGTCGCAAAAACGGCATATCCCATGTTTACTGTGGGGTTTTTGAAGATCGACATTTGTACCCCGTCAGAAACAGGTTGCCCGTTGGCAGATTGTTCCATAACAAAGTTGATCAGTTCGGTCAAACCAATACCTAAAATCATTCCGATGTACCCAAAGATGGCCGTAATGATGAGGGACTCTAAGATTATGATTTTCAGGATGGATAATGGGGGAGCGCCAATGGCTTTGCGGATCCCTATTTCGCGCGTCCTCTCTTTTACAGAAACCAGCATGATGTTGCTAACGCCTACGATACCCGCGATGAGGGTGAGTATACCGATAATACTGACAAACAAGGTGATCCCGCCAAAAATCTTTTGTGTCTCAATATATTCGGCTTGTGAATTATTTACCCACAGTGCCTGTTTATCCTCCGGGTTGAAATTAAGGCTTCTTCCCATCAAACTGCGCAGGGATTGATCGAAACGGTCATTTTCGGCTTTGGTTTCCAACCCGTCCACAGTGAAGGTGATCTGGTTGAACTTTTTGTTCGGATTAAAAATGGCTTGTGCCGTTGAAAACGGAATATAAGCGTTCGGAGTGCCCCAACGTGTTTTTTTTGTATTGATACCCACTACTTTAAACATCAGTTCACCTACTTTTACGTAATTCCCCAACGCCTTCTCCCCTTTGAAAAGAGTTTCGGCAATTTTACTGTCGAGGATAATTATCTTGTTGGTTCCCTTTACATCCAAGTCGTTGATAAAACGGCCGTCATCGGGTTTGATAACCAGTTTCTCTATCTCCCGGTAGTCGGGCATGACGCCGCGAACGTTGTACGATCCGTATTCAGCTCCAAACGTGACGATTTGCGTTTTATCGATGCGCGCCGCTATGAGCTGGCTTTCGTTAACATCGGTTTTGATGAGGTCGACCTCCTTATTCGAAAACTGTAGGTTCCGCCCCGATTTAAGTCCGTTATGGACCATGGAGGTTGTTCCCGACCAAAGCGTTACGCGGTTTACGGCCCTGTCGCTGAAGTTTTCCATAACTCCGTTTTTTAATCCGTTTCCGGCGCCTAATAAAACAATGAGGATGAAAATTCCCCACGAAACCGAGAGTCCTGTGAGTGCCGTGCGCAATTTATTTTTACGCAGGGTCTGAAGTATTTCCTGAAGATGATCGTTCATACGGGTTTCGAATTATGGGTTTCGGACTCGATCACGCCGTCTTTTAGCCTGATGATCCGTTTGGTGGCATCAGCAACCGATTGCTCGTGGGTAACAATGATGGTGGTTATTCCTTGATTGTTTAGATCGGAAAGGACATCCATCACTTCAACGGTGGTTTGGCTGTCGAGGGCGCCGGTGGGTTCGTCGGCGAGAATGACTTTTGGATTCGATATCATGGCACGGGCAATGGCCACACGTTGTTTTTGTCCACCCGATAATTCGCCGGGCAAATGATGTGCCCAGTTCTTCAGTCCCATTCTATCGAGAAGCTCCATGGCGATAATGTTTCGCTTTTTCCGGCTGATGTTTTTATAATAGAGTGGGAGAGCCACGTTCTCCAACGCATTTTTGAAGTTGATAAGGTTGAAGGATTGAAATACAAACCCGATCATTTCATTGCGGTACTTGGCAGCTTGCGTCTCGGTCAGGTTCTTGATCAGGGTGCTGTTGAGGTAATATTCACCCGAGTCGTAGCTGTCTAAAATCCCTAATAAGTTCAGTAAGGTGGATTTTCCGGAACCGGAAGCTCCCATAATTGCCACATACTCACCGGATTCAATCTCCAGATCGATATCTTTGAGAACATGCAGGGAAATGGCGTCGGTGTGATAGGATTTGTTGATTTTTGAAAGTTTAATCATGTTCCACAATATTTACTTGTCAGTATCTGTTTTTTTTGTACAAAAGTAATGTCTTAAATAATACTATGCAATACATAATACTAATGAAATTATAAAAATTACAATAAATTAACTTTATGAGCTCTCTTTCATTCCCAATTCTCTACTGATTTTTTTCGATAAATCGTTAATGTCTATCTCCAGCAGTTTGATTTTTTTGATGATAGCCGGAAGTTCCGTGTTCATAAATTCGTCTTTGTAAATGGCTTTTACAGCACGCCTGGCATCGGGCGAGATAAAAAACCCCACGCCGCGTTTATCGTAAATGACATCGATGGACTTCAGGTACTCAAAACTTCGCATCACGGTGTTGGGGTTTACGCCGAGCATAGTTCCCAACTCGCGGATGGACGGGATGCGCTCATCTTCGAGGTACTCGTTGTTGAGAATTTTCTCGCAGATTGAATCGGAAATCTGCAAGTATATGGGCTTATGTTCGTTGAAGTTCATGATCAGTAGCGTTTGGTTTTCATTATAAAATAAGAACCGATCATCAGCGCTGCGGGCAGTACAACTAGTAAAAAAATACGCACAATTTGCATTGCGATGACAACAGGATGATCATTGACGTGAATCTCGAAAAAATTTCTGCTTCCAAAACTGAAACTGAGATTTTCGACGTTGGTAAACGGAGTTTGAGAATCCCAAATGGTCATACCTATACCCATTATGGTTGAAAAAACGATCAGTGAGAGAATGAAGGCTCCGGCGGTTTTCAATACCTTTCGCCGAATGAAGAGGAAATTGCAAAACAGAATAGCCTGTTGCGTTACAAACATTTGTGAGATATTATTCCAATTTATTGAACTTTGAAAGAATTGTTGTACGGCATAACCTCCATATATTTTGGGGAACATAAGTGCAAGCAATGTATCCATTCCGCCGTAAAGCAAAATGACGGAGAGCGGGGCAATCAGGATACAGGCAAGTTGTATGACGATATATTTTTCGAATACCGATGCGGGAAGCATCACTTCGGAAAGTCCTTTCTTGGGATGATTGTAGTTGAAAAACAGCATAAACGGTGAGAATATAAATGTAAAGCCCGTCAAAATTTCCAAGAAGGATACTCTGTTTGCAAGATTAATTGCAGCACTGATGTTTGAAAGATTTATCAGAAAAAATACCAGCGGTAATCCGGCAAAAATCAATACGTTTTGAATCCACGATTTCGGATTGCGTTGAAGGTTCCTTACAATTAATTTGTAAAACCTGTTGAATTGGAATGTATTGTTGTTCATAAGGGAGGGTGATTATTGCGATTGTGCAAAAAGTTCATTTATCCGTGTCTTGTGCTGCATGGTTGTGTTGAACAACGCTTCCAGATTTACACGGCTTTCGTTTTGCCCGTCGTTTTCGCTGACGCAAAGGTAGCCGCCCAAAGTGGGTTCGGCGTAGAGCGTGTTGGCGGGAATCGAAGGTTGCAGGCTGAAGTAGAGTTTCTCGGAGATACGCTCCAGTGTCTCGTTGAGCAGCACGGCGCGGTTGTCGAGAATAATAATCGGGTCAATGAGATTTTCTAAATCACGAACCTGGTGCGTGGATATAATTGTGCAAGTGGTGTCTAGGCAATACTCCGCCATAATTCTGCGAAACATGCTTTTCGAAGGAATATCCAGTCCATTGCTCGGTTCGTCCAACAAGAGTAAATCCACGTTTGTGGCAATGGCAAAGGCAATGGCTGCTTTCTTTGTTTGGCCGTAAGAGAGTTTGTTTAATTTTTTGTCGACATCCATGTCAAACTCTTTCAAAATAGTTTCGAATTTAGTGTGATCGAATTTGAGGTAAAAGGGGGCGTTCATTTTCGCGAAATAGTTAATGGAATAGTCGTTTTGGATATATTCCGTCTCTTCGGGCAGGTAGTAAATGCGGTTCAGGAACGACGGCGTTCGATTAAACGGATTTTCACCATGCACCGTGCAATGTCCGCCGAATGGTTTTTGTAATCCGCAAATGATTTTGAGCAGGGTGGTCTTGCCCACGCCGTTTTCGCCCAGCAGGCCGTAAATTTTTCCGGTTTCGAGCGTCATCGAAATATCGGATAACACCTCTTTTTTGCCGTACTTGAAGGATAAGTTCTGAATGGTAATCATCTTTTTTGCTTTTGGCTGTTAGTCCCTTTGCTTAGTTTAATAGTGCATTAGTGAGATAGTACACTGCAAAGGTAGTGCTTGTTTTTATATTTCCAAATCTTTTTTCATTATTTAAGAAATATTTTGAGTTTTTATATACTGTTTTGTAAAAACTGTATAAATCTCTTACTGAACTTTCGCAAGTATCCTTGGATAGTGCATGCGACTAAAGCGGAGACCTTTAGATATTTTGCGGGGTACCCATAGCTTGCGATGAACGTAAAAAAGAGTAGCTGTCCAAAGCGAAGCGAGTTCTACTCTTTTAGTACATGCGAGCTAAGATGGGTCGAAAAATATCGTCAGACGATGATTTAGTCGCAATCCTATAGCTTGCGAAAGTTGAAATTTCTTAGTCATTTTTTGATGGATTCGAACAGATAGCTTACCCCTCCCGTCAGCCAAAATCCCGGTTGTGGAATATTTCCGAAATCCACGTGCGTGGTATTGAATATGTTGTTGGCATTTACAAAGAAGTTTATCTTGCGTACAGTATAGTTGGCTTTAATATCCAGCAGCAGAAACGGTTTGTAGGCGGTTGGTATCTCCTCTTTTGTTTCGGCAACGTATTTCAGATAATTTCCGGCGCGTTGTTGCCAACGCAGGTTCCACGACAATGTAAGGTCTTTAATGATCCGATGATGCACGCCAACTGTAAGTTTATGCCGCAAATAGTTAAACACGTATGCCGATACCGGGTTGTTTTGCCTGGCTTCATCGCTTTTCTGCGTCATATATTGATAACCGATATGTACTGAACTTATCACGGCATCCACTCCTATGCCGTAAGTGCTGAGCGAGGCCAGGTTCTGCGCATGGTAAAGTCCATCCGAACTGTTCAGTACCCAGTCGATCAGGTTGTCGCCTTTGCTGTAAAAAGCATTCAGGTTGGCCATCAAAACAGTGCTTTTGTACCGTGCTCCAACTTCGCCGGATTGTGAATATTCCGGCGTTAGTCCGGCAAATCCACGATGTTTCCCTGCCTTGTAATACAAATCGGTAAAGGTGGGCATGCGGGTAGCTTTACTCCACGATGCGTAAAGGCTCACAGCGTCGCTCGCACGGTACGAAACATTTATTGCCGGATAAAACCCGTCGGCTTTAAGTGTGTCGGCCAGGGCGGTGTTGTAGTTGTAAAGGCCGCCGACGGAGAGCGTCAGTTTATCGAAAACGAAATTGTGTTCGGCAAAAAAGCTGATGTTCGAACGGTTATCCCATTTGTCGTAATTGCCTGATTTTTGGCGCATCAACCGTCCCAGATTACTACTCAGAATGCCTTCGTTGCGGAATTCGCCTCCGAAGCTCGTGATTCCCAGGCCCGATGCGTATTGCATGTTCAGGTTCAGGCCGTAAACATCGCTGCGGTGATAATTGGGGGCTGTGTACCACGATGGGATATCGGGTGTTCCGGGCCTGAACAAATGATATACATCGTAATGCCTGCTCCAGTACAGTAGCGGAATAAATTTCAGTTTTCCCCCCGTTTCGCCCTTTATCGAGGCAAACATTCCACGTGTATCGTCATACTGATTGGGATAAGCGGCGGCGTAGAACGTGTTGGCGCCGTATTTTTTATCGTTCACTCCCGCCTGGATGTCGATGTTGGCGCCGTTGATATCGAACCGGCTTTGCCAAAGAAGATTGACGATGTTGTAGTCGCTGTTTTGGATATAACCGCCGGAGCGTTTGTAGCCTGCCGACAAGCGATGTATGGAATTTTGCATTTTGTATGCGCCACGTGCTTCCGCGCCGAAGAGTTCGTGCATTCCGCTTTCCAGTTTGGCAAACGCGTTTGAGTGTGTATCTTTTTTTGTGATGATGTTTATCCCGCCCGAAAATGCGCTGGCGCCGAAAATCAACGATGATGGTCCTTGAACGATTTCGATGCGCTCGATATCGGAAAGATTGACGGGAATGTCGAAACTGTAATGTCCGGTTTGGGGGTTGGTAAGGTTAACGTTGTTGAGCAGGATGGCGGCCTGGTCGAATGAGCCGCCACGGAGAGAAATGTCGGCCTGTGTGCCGTGCGGCCCGCGTTGCAGGATATCTACGCCTGCCACATAATTGAGAAGGTCTTCTACACTTCGGACGGGCGCCCGCTCAATCTCCTTGCTTGTGATTACGGTTACCAGCTTGGCTGCCATACTCAGCGGCAGTTGAGTTTTTGAAGCGGTAACCACCACTTCATCCAGTTCTTTCTCGGGAATCGTGTCCGACTTGGTTTGAATCACTGCTTTCTCCGCCGGATTTACCGATGCGGCGTGAGCGCTCAGCAATGCACAACCCGAAAGCACACCGATAGTAATGGTTTTGTGGATACTGTTGAAAACGCTGTGCGATTTTCGTGCAAAGCGCTTAAACCGAAACGCCGCCTGTTTTAAAAATTGTTTTTGTCTGTTCACCTATTATTAATTTTATAGAAATAAAGTTGCAAAAATAATCCATTTTACGTTGATAAAAGTGATTTTCCCGCCTAAACTTCACTACTCTTCCGTGCCTTGTTGCATGGGGACAAAAATGAAGTCGCCGTATTCAGACTCTCTGAATTTATCTTCGCTTACTCGTTTTATAACCGTCATTTTTTGTCCTTGCCGGCCGCCTACGGGAACAACCATCCAGCCGCCGATTTTGAGTTGATCCAACAACTTCCCGGGGATTTTTTCGGGAGCAGCCGTAATCAGTATCTTGTCGAAAGGTGCGTATTGGGGTAGCCCCTCGTAACCATCCCCGAAAAACAAATTCGGATGATAACCCAATTTATTGAGCCTCTCTTTCGCTTTAAGGTACAGCTCCTGAACCCGCTCTATACTGTAAACATCCGCATCCATTTCACAAAGTACGGCTGCCTGATATCCGCTTCCTGTGCCGACTTCCAATACCTTTTCGCCCGGTTTCAATCGCAGCAGTTCCGTCTGAAAGGCTACCGTGTAAGGTTGAGAAATGGTCTGCCCTTTTTCGATGGGCAGAGGCCGGTCACGATAAGCATATTCCGCTAAACTTTTATCGATGAACAGATGCCTCGGGACATTACCGATAGCGGCCAAAACCTTTTTGTCGGTAATCCCTTTCCTTTTTAATTCTTCAGCAAGCTTTTTGGCCTCTCCGGTGTTGTTTTGGGGAGCGCCCACTACCTGGTTTTCAGGTCTTTCATTTTGTTTGTTTTTATTGTTCGCACAGGCGACGGGGCCTGCGCAACAAAAGGCAAGTAAGATGAAGGATAAGCTGTTTATTATTCTTGTTTTCATACATTCTTCTCCTTTACTTTTAAAACCAAAGATAATGAATTTCTGTATTTTGCCCTAATTCTTTCAGATATCATTCTCCAATTGGAATAAAAATAGTAATTTCGCTTTCTATTTACTATTTATTACTATTATCCGGCAAAGTATGAGAAAAGCAACTTCTTTATTCCTTTTATGGATATTTTCAACGTTATATCTTATGGCTCAAAACAGAGATATGCAGCATATTATACAAACGGTTAAGGAGAAATATGCACCCGACAGGCGGGTAGAGGTTTTTGATGTGACGGCATCGCAACATTCAGATACTCTCGTTCTTAAAGGCGAAGCCACCAGTAAGGCCGCCTATCAGGAGATAGTATCGGAGGCGGAAAAAATGGCGAGGCTTGTTAAAAACGGTATCCGGCTGTTGCCCGATGACGTGATTGGCGAAAAAAAATGGGGTGTGATTTACAACTCGGTAGAGAAGCTGCACTTGGGCAACTCGTACGGCAGTGAAACAGTATCGGAAGCCCTGCTGGGGATGCCAGTAAAATTGTTGGATAAAAAAGGCGGCTGGCGACGCGTGCAGACACCGGAAGGATACATCGGGTGGGTTTCGGATGCTATAAAGACAATGACTGAGGCGGAGTTGCACGAATACAACAAAAAACCGAAGGTTGTGGTAACGGGCTTGTATGCACTCTCTTATGAAGAAGCTGATGTTAAATCGCAGACGGTTTCCAATTTGGTGATCGGGGATATGTTGGTTTTGAGAGGAGCGAAAGGTAGGTTTTATCAGGTAACGTATCCCGACGGGCGTGAGGCGTACATACAAAAATCCGAGGTCGAAGAGCTGAAGAAGTGGTTGGAAGATATTGAGTTTACGCAGGAAAGTATAGTGAAGACCGCCAAACAATTTATGGGGATTCCTTACGTTTGGGGCGGAGCTTCATCCAAAGGGCTGGATTGCAGTGGATTCACCAAGTTAGTCTATTTTCTCCACGGAGTTATCCTCCAACGCGATGCTTCGCAACAGGCGTTGACCGGAAAGCTGGTGGATGAAACCGGAGATTTTTCGAAATTACAACCGGGCGATCTGCTTTTTTTCGGAACGAAAGCGACAAAGGAAAATCCGAAAGAGAGGGTTGTTCATGTAGCTATTTATATCGGAAATAAACGCTTCATCCATGCCTCCGATTATATTCAAATAGGCAGTCTTGATCCGGTAGATCCGCTTTTTGACAAATACAATACCCATCGTTATCTGCGTGCCAAAAGAATAATTGGTGAAGTAAATACAAAAGGCATTGAAGCCATTTCCGAGAGCGTATTTTATAAATAAAATTCAACTTTCGCATGTTTTCTCGGACATTGCATGCGGCTAAAGCAGAGGCCTTTAGATGTTTTACGGGGTACCCATGGCTCACGATGAACGTAAAAAAAGAGTAGTTGTTTGAGCGAAGCGAGTTCTACTCTTTTAGTGACGTGAGCGAGGATGGGTCGTAAAATATCGTCAGACGATGATTTAGTCGCAATCATATAACTTGCGAAAGTTTAGTAAATAAAACGGCTATTTATCTATTAAAGACGATTAAAGATGATGAATCAAAACAGACGGGATTTTCTCAAAACATCGGCAATGGCAGCAGCATTTCTGACTGTACCGCCCGTTTTTTCACAACATAAACCCAAAAACAGCTCTTCCAAAATGAAATTATCATGGACACCTTATGACCTTGAACTCCGCCACACGTTTACCATATCGGGGTTTTCCCGCACAACCACGCCGGTTGTGCTCACAAGGATCGAATACGATGGATTGACCGGTTACGGCGAAGCCTCACTTCCCCCTTATTTGGGTGAAACGCAGGCCTCGGTTATCGAGTTCCTGAAAAAGATTGATTTGTCCGCCTTCTCCGACCCTACGCATCTGGATGAGATTTTGGAATATGTGGATGGTATTGCGATTAACAATACGGCTGCCAAAGCTTCCGTGGATATAGCTTTACATGATTTAGCCGGGAAAATTATCGGCTCGCCATGGTATAAGATGTACGGGCTTGACAAAACAAATGTTCCCGACACTACTTTCACCATAGGTATCGATACGGATGATGTGGTGCGTGAAAAAACGCGCGAAGCGCTGGGGCGTTTCAATATATTAAAAGTAAAAGTAGGCGGCCCGGACGATAAACGGATGATTGAAGCTATCCGTTCCGTTACCGCACTGCCGTTGGCGGTGGATGCCAATCAGGGTTGGAAAGACCGTCATCAGGCGCTGGATATGATTCATTGGCTGAAAGAGAAGGGCATAGTGATGGTAGAACAGCCAATGCCGAAGCTGGATTTAGACAATATTGCCCGACTGACGGAAGAGAGTCCGTTGCCTATTTTTGCTGACGAGTCGCTTCAACGGTTAACCGATATAGAACGGTTGAAAGGCGTGTTCTCGGGCATCAACATCAAGCTGATGAAATGTACCGGTATGCGTGAGGCGTGGAAAATGAGAAATCTTGCTGAAGCGTTGGGGATGAAGGTGATGATGGGATGTATGACGGAAACGTCGTGCGCCATTTCTGCTGCTTCGCAACTCTATGCGGGAATGGATTTTGCCGACTTGGACGGCGCTTTACTTATCGCTAACGATTGCTTTGACGGGGCACAGTTACAGAATGGCAAGATGATCGCAAGCGATTTGCCGGGCATCGGAGTGAAACCCAATCAGAGGTCGTCCGACTCCAACAGCACGCATCCGTTCTGATACATTTCGTCTAATGCCTTCTTGTCGTCGCCCGGATTCACGTTTACGGGTTTTATGGCATCGGTAATCACAAATGTATGGAAACCTTGATTGATCGCGTCGAGAGCGGATGCTTTTACGCAATAATCGGTTGCCAGACCGCAGATATACAGGTCTGTAATTTTGTTGTCGCGGAGAAAATCGGAAAAGGAAACGTTGGTGGCTTCGAAAGCGGAATAACCATCGTCTTTGTCGGCAGTCCCTTTTCGTAACTTAAGGCCGATCTTTTCCGTTTTCAGACCGGGATGAAAATCGGCGCCTCGTGTATGGGCGATGCAGTGTGGAGGCCACTTCTCGAAATGAACAGACCCTTCGGGATGCCAGTCTTGTGATGAAATGACAAAGTCGAACCTGTCGATAATGCTGTTAATGACAGGGACAACCTGGTCCCCCTCCTTCACCCCCAGTGCGCCACCCGGACAAAAGTCGTTCTGAACATCCACTATTAATAATGCTTTTTTCATTGTTGTAAGACTTTTAGAGCCAAGAATCAAGAGCCAAGAACCAAGACAAAAGAATCAAGAGCCAAGAATCAAGAGCCAAGAACCAAGACAAAAGAGCTAAAAGTGAAAAACCTTGAACTTTAAACCTTGAACCTTAAACTTTATAACAAAGAAAAGACATTTGGGTTCAATTCCAATCAGTATTGAACTTTCGCATGTTTCCTCGGATAGTGCATGCGACTAATGAACAGAAGGCAAGTTTACTTGCATTATGCCACGGCGAGCAATAGTCTAACTTCAGTGAACGATTTAGTCGCAATCCTATAGCTTGCAAAAGTTAAATCAGGTGAAAAAACTCACGGCTTTTGAGAGGACGCTCCTTCGTTTTATTTGAGGTTGTAGTTGTCCCATCATCTCCAAGTGGCAATGCAGCAACTCGCCCGTTTTTTCGTCCCGGAGGTGTAATCCGTTTCCCTGACAGAATTTATAGGATTTACACGTGGCGCATTTCCCTGTTTTTGTCCATCGGCGGTCGCGCATCACCTGATAACGGGTGTTCCATACGGCCCAGAAATCGTCTTTATAAATGTTGCCTTGAATATAATCGCCCCGAAGGCTGGGACACGCGCTGATATCTCCGTTTGCCAACACCGATGCAATATGAACGCCTGCCTGACAAAAAAAGGGAGCGTCACGCACTTCCATTTCGTAGTCGGCCAGATAACCTTCACACCCGTAGGAGACATTGATTTTTCCTTCTTCCCGGGTCTCCCGGATGAACTCCATCATTTGTACAAATTCATGAGTGGATAATTTCAACAGCGGATTGTCTTTGGCCCTTCCTTTCGGAAAAACGGTAAACAACCGCCAATGCTTTACTTCCAATGAGATAAGCATCGACTTTAAGTTGCGGAGGTCATCGATATTCTTTTTATTGACGCACGTAACCACGTCATACACCAGGCCCGGTGTGCCTGCTACCCGTGAGATGGCGTTCAACGCCCTGAGCCACGATCCTTTTTTGCCGCGAAACCACTCGTGCGACGCTTCGGTATATCCGTCCAAACTAACCGTTACGGAGCGCAGTCCGGCATGGAGAAGCGCATCGAGCCGCTCTTGCGATAGCCCCCAGCCGTTGGTGACAAATCCCCACGGATATTCCATTTTGTAAATCTCTCTCCCCACCTCCTCCAGGTCTTTACGCACAAGCGGCTCACCGCCGGTGAGCACGATCATTGTTTTGTGCGGATCTACGTGAGGACGGATATCGGACAGGATTTGCAGGAAGTCTTCCTTCGGCATATCGGGGACAATGTTCTCCCTGGTGCAGTCGCTCCCGCAGTGTACGCAGTTGAAGTTGCAGCGTAGCGTGCACTCCCAAAACAGATAGTTGAGCTTGTGTAGTTTAGCCTGTGCCTTTTTATGCTCTTGATAGAGCGAAAGCAGTATGTTTTTCTGAAGATTCATTCTTTTTCGCTTGATTTGTTTAGCGTGAAATCAGCCCCGGTTTTTTCAAACGTGCCCGCGTACCAACCCCGTTTTTTCGCTGTCTGTCTCAGCTCCGATGCTTTTATCCGCAGGGTATCCGACTTGTACAAACCGTTTTCTTCACCGTCTAAATCCGATGCATAGACGATCATATTTTCGGAGCGGTAAGGAAAGGAGGTGAATTTCAGTTCGTAACTCCCTTCGGCGTTTGTTCTTACGGTATCGTTCCCGTAGGGTGATGTGTCCGATTTGTGGATGACTGCCATGTTTTTCAGGGGTTGTTGGGTGGCTTTGTCGGTAACTTTTCCCTTTACCACATAATCGGCCGAAGGGGTTCCGTATTCGACCAGACCAGGGATCTCGCAAGAGGAGGCGAATCCCAAAATTCCCAAAATCCAGGCAATAATTTTAGCGTAGGTAGTAAATGCAATTCTTTTCATGTTCCATTAATTTTTAGTCTTAGAGACTGTTTTTTAGTTTTGGTAAAAACGAAACTATATTTTAATAGATGAAAAAAACGCAAAAACGTTGCATCAAAATCAAAATATTTTCAGAAAAACATACATTTTTTTGCGATTTTATCCCGATTAATGAAAAATATCACTATTTGTGGTGATTGTTTCATTCTTGTATATCGTGTTACTTTGCGTTATAATTCAAAATAGTTTCTAAGAGAATATTTTTAATCCGATGAAAAAATTAATAGTTATTTTGCTGACAATTATCCAGGTATCTGTTTTGTACTCCAAGAATATTGAGCCGGAAAAAGAGGACAACCCCAAGGATACGCTTAAAGTCTATTATCTGGACGAAGTGGTGGTAAGTTCTTCTGTAAAAGAGACCAACCAATTGAAAAATTTGCCTACGGCAGTTTCAGTTGTTTCTCCAAAGCAGCTTAGTAATAGCCAGATAGGATCACTACCCGAATTGAGCGGGGTGATTCCGAACTTTTTTATTCCATCATACGGATCCAAGGTTTCAACACCTATCTATATTCGCGGTATCGGGGCAAGGTTAGGTTCTCAAACCGTAAGTTTGTATGTAGATAATGTGCCGAGTTTCAATCCGTCGGCATTCGATTTTGAATTTCAGGATATTCAGCGTATCGAGGTTCTGCGCGGAGCACAGGGAACACTTTACGGCAGAAATGCCATTGGCGGGATAGTGAATATTTATACGCTCTCGCCGTTGTCGTTCCAGGGTACGTCGTTGATGCTGAGCGGCGGGAATTATGGACAGTTTTCCGTGAAGGGCTCCAATTACAGCAAGATATCCGATAATTTCGGCTTGTCGGTTGCGGCCTATTATCAGAAAGATGACGGATATTTCATAAATAACTATACCGGAAAAAATGTAGATGCGACCGAAAACGCAGGAGGTAAGGTTAAACTGGAGTGGGAGATCACGCCTGCTTTCAAAGCGTTACTTTTCGGGAATTACGATTACGTAACCGGAGGCGCATTTCCGTATATGCACGAAGATTCCACAGCCGTGAATTTCAATGAACCGTCGTCATACAAAAGAAATCTGGTGACGAACGGGCTTTCGCTTCAATATCTGGGTGACGGCTTCAGCCTGAACTCCACGACCGGATACCAGTTTTTGAAAGACGATATGAAGATGGATCAGGATTATACACCGTTATCGGTTTTCTCCATCCGCCAGCAGCAAACACAACATTCTGTCAGCCAAGAGATCACGTTAAAGTCGGAAACCCAGGGCAAATACCGCTGGGTAGTAGGCCTCTTTGGATTTTACGACCACCGCACTATTGATACGCCGGTCTCTATAAAAAAAGAGGGAGTAGCCGGATTGCAATCGGTTTTTGATGCGCTTGCAGGCAATCCGAACGTTCCTTACGTGATGAAATATACTACAGAGCAAATTGATCTTCCCGGGGTATATAAAAAGCCGTTGAGCGGATTGGCATTGTTCCATCAATCTACGTTGCAGGATATTTTCGGGTTGAACGGCTTGTCGGCGACTGCCGGAATCCGGTTCGACTACGAACATGCCGAAATTGATTACTTCACCCAAAGTAAGGGTGCAAACATAGAATTCCGCGCCAAACAAGCGCCCCCCACTGTTCCGGGCACACCCGTAAACGGAGATACCATCATGCAAGGCGCTTTCAGCAAAAATTTCGGGCAGGTCTTGCCTAAATTAGCGCTGAAGTACCAACCGGTTGAAACGGCTTTTGTCTATCTTTCAGCTTCAAAAGGATATAAAACAGGCGGATACAACGAGCAGGCTTTCTCTAAGTTGCTTCAAAACTCGCTAATGGAATCGTTGATGCGCAATGCTATGAAAATGATGCCGCCGCGTCCCGGTGGCGGTGGCGCGCCTGCTGCACCGGCGGCTAACGTGCAGACACCCACACTTGAAGAGCAGCTTTCGTATGCGCCAGAAATTAGCTGGACCTATGAGCTGGGCGGACGTTGTGAGATGTTCGGAAGAAGGCTCTCTACGACATTTGCGCTGTTTTACACGAAAGTGAATGATATTCAGATCATACAACTTGTGGATCAGGGGCAGGCAGGCCGTATTGTTACCAATGCCGGAAAATCGGTCAGCCAAGGTGCGGAACTGAGCATGCGGTATAATCCTACCGGCAATTTTACCTTATTTGCCGAATACGGTTTTGCCGATGCGAAGTTCAAAAACTATCAAACCGAAAAAAGGGAGAACGGAAAAACAGTCCCTGTGGATTATTCGGGAAATTATATTCCGTTTGCTCCGCAACATACCTTGAGCGTTGGGGCGAGTTACGTCTATAATTTCAGATACGGTTCGTTTATCGACAGGCTAATTGCCAATATGCAATACACGGGTGCCGGAAAAATATACTGGACGGAAGATAACTCGGCTTACCAGCCTTTCTACGGGTTAACCAATGCTACCATTACCGCTGAAAAAGGTTCTTTTGGATTGGAGATCTGGGGAAAGAACCTGTTTGATAAAAAGTACAACTCATTCTATTTTAGGGCATCGGATATGACCGGTAAAGAGAATGCATACGTACAGAGAGGATATCCTGTGCGTTTTGGCGCAACCGTGCGATATACCTTAAACCGATAAATCAGATGACGATTTTTCCGGTCAGGATTAAAACCGTAAGAGTGATTGCCGCAGCAATCAGTATCAGTATAAAAGCCCATTCCCACTGTTTGGGCTTTTGTTTTTGTTCTTGCCTTCCCTTCAGGAAGACGAAAGCTCCGATAGCATAGAAAATAATGGACAAAAAGAGGTATTTTATTCCTACGGCGTAGATGACATACACAGCGTAAAGCGTTCCGAGAATAGCAATGAGCTTATAGATGCTTTTCTCGTGCCGGCCTCCGAAAGAGACTTTCACGGCGTAGAGCGATGAGAGCAGGTAAGGAATAAGAACCATGGTGGTGCCGATGGTGATGGCTGCAAGATAGGTTTCGTTGAGCGCGGGAGACAGAATCGACAGCAGGAACAATTGCGTGAAAAGTTGCGTGAGCAACAGCGCGTTGACGGGTGTCTGCTTTTTGTTGACTTTCGCCAGGATTTTGGGCATAACGCCCTCCCGTGCAGCGGCGTACATTGTTTCCACCGACAGTAGAATCCACGATAGGCTGGCTCCCAATACCGAAATCATTATGCCTGCCTGCACAATCAGTGAACCGGCGGCACCTATCGTTGTTTTTCCCAAAACGAGCGAGAGCGGAGTATCGGATGCGGCGAGTTCTTTTGCCGGAATACTCGCCATGGCAACAAATGTGACGAGCATATATATACCTAAAACCGAAAGAACCGAAATGATGATGGCGCGGCGTACCACTTGCTGGCTTTTAGCCCTTCCGGACAATACCGATGCGGCTTCGATTCCCACAAAACACCACAATACTACCGCCATGGCGTCCTTCACTTGTAACAGCGGAGTAGTGGATTTCCCTGAGGAAGCCAGCTTGGTTTGCCAATCGGGCACATTGAAAACTTCATTATCCACCAACGAAAATCCCAGTAAAATCACCAGGGCGATGGGCATAAGCTTGGCAATGGTGACCACAAAATTCAGGATGGCGCCTTCACGAATGCCCGACAGCAGGATAAAGTAATAGAACCAGAGGATTGCCGAGCCCAGAATGAAACAGGTTAACGGGGAAAGAGCGTGTTCTCCCAACAAATCGTTCAGCGTTTTGAAAAACAGCACCAAGTAACTGATGTTGCCCAGCCATCCCAGCGACCAATAACCCCAGGCGGAATTAAAGCCCATATAATCGCCAAATCCATCCCGCGCGTAAGCGTAAATACCACTTTTTAGCTCCGGTTTTTTAGCCGACAAGTAGATGAAGACCAGGGCAAGCATCAATGCGCCTATACCGCCGAAAATCCACGTGGCCAACGTGCCCATCGGGTTGGCAACGTGAATAAGGTCCTTCGGCGAATTAAAAATCCCCGACCCGATCATGGACCCCAACGATACGAAAACCAAAAGCCAGAGTCCGAGCTGTTTTTGCTGTTTCATTATTAACGGGAATGTTGGAACCACAAAAATAGAAAAAATAAGATGTTGTTTGACCACATCGCTTATTTTTCTTAATTTCGCACTTCTATTTTAAAACATAAAAATTATGTATAACTGGTTTGAATGCAAAGTCCGCTACGATAAAACGCTGGATACAGGTATGATAAAAACGGTGACAGAACCTTATCTGGTGGATGCAATGTCGTTTACGGAGGCTGAAGCGAGAATTCTTGAAGAGATGCAGCCGTATATGTCGGGCGAGTTTACCGTTTCCGATATTAAAAGAGTGAGGTTTTCAGATACTTTTTTCAACGAGACGGGCGACCGGTATTACAAAGCAAAGCTCTATTTCATTACGCTCGATGAAAAAAGCGGCACCGAAAAGAAAACGGCTGTAAATATGCTTGTACAGGCATCGCTACTGAAAGAAGCCGTAGAGATTGTTGAGGCTGAGATGAACAAGACGATGGTGGATTACACTTTGGCATCGGTAACCGAAACAGCCATTATGGATGTGTTTAAGTATTCCGCGGAAAGTCAATCAAAAACAGGGAAATGAGCGTAAGAGGCAATATCGATAAACTGCGGGAATCGGTTCCGGCTGATGTTAAAATAGTAGCTGTTTCCAAGTTTCACTCCAACGATGAGATTTTAGAAGCCTACAACGACAGCCAGCGGATCTTTGGCGAAAGCCGTGTGCAGGAGCTTAATGCAAAGCAGCCGATGCTTCCCTGGGATATCGAATGGCACTTTATAGGTAATCTACAGCGCAACAAGGTGAAATTTATCGCTCCGTTTATCCATCTTATTCATAGCTTAGACAGTGAACGGCTGATGCTTGAAATCGAAAAACAGGCAGTGGCCTGTAACCGCAAAATACCTTGTTTGTTGCAACTGCATGTGGCCGATGAAGAAACAAAGTCAGGCTTTTTACCCGATGAATGTCGCCGGTTTCTTGCCAAAGGCAAATGGCGCGATTGTACGCATGTACAACTTGCCGGAGTGATGGGTATGGCAACCTATACCGATGATCTGAAGAAGGTAAGGGGTGAGTTCCGATTGATTAAATCGTTGTTCGGCGAATTTAAATCACACTATTTTTCCGACGACGATCATTTCAAAGAGATCTCCATGGGAATGTCGGGAGATTATCCTATTGCCATAGAAGAGGGTGCCACGATTATCCGGGTAGGGACATTGATTTTTGGGGAGCGGTAATTGCACAATAATTTAGTCGCGACCATCACTTTTATCAATTAAAATAGTTATTTTTGCCGTAATTGAAAATTGAAAAACATTCATTCGAAATGATAAACTTACAAACAACATTCGCCGGATTGACCCTGAAAAATCCGTTTATAGCTGCCAGTAGCGGCTTAACAAACTCATTATCAAAGATAAAAGAGCTCGATAAGGCCGGGATTGGGGCGGTGGTTCTTAAATCGTTGTTCGAGGAACAAATTGAAAATCATACCGAAAAGCTGGTGCAAATCTCCGATTATCCCGAAGCAGCGGATTATATCAACGCCTATATCGAGATGAACCACGTGGAGAAATACCTCGACTTGATCCGTTCGGTAAAAGCAGAGTGCAGTATCCCCGTTGTAGCAAGCATCAACTGTTATAAACTGACGCGATGGACCGATTTTGCCAAAAGCATCGAAGCGGCCGGAGCCGATGCCATTGAGCTGAATGTCTTTCTGCTCAACGCCGGTGAGTTTGGCGATACCTATCTTGAAGAGTCTTATTTGAACATCGTGAAGCAGCTGAAAAAAACGGTGAAAATCCCCATTGTGGTTAAAATGGCCAAGAATATTGGTAATTTACCCGGATTAGTCAGCAAAATGAAATCATTAGGTACAGACGGAATTGTGCTTTTCAATCGGTTTTATCAGCTCGATATAGATATCAACAAAATGGAGATTACAGCCGGAACAGTTTTCAGCAATCCGGCCGATTTTCACGAAACACTGCGCTGGACCGCTATTGTTTCAGGGCGTGTTAAAGATGTTGACATCCTTTGTTCAACCGGAGTGCACTCCTGGGAAGATGCCATTAAAGGGATTCTTGCAGGCGCATCGGGAGTACAGCTTTGCAGCGTCCTTTACGAACAGGGGATGGACGTGATTGGCAACATGATAACGTGTGTGGAAGAATGGATGGAGCAGAACAATTACGAACAGATATCCGATTTTAAAGGGAAACTCAATTATGCCAATATTGCCAGTCCGTCGTTGTACGAGCGTGTTCAGTTTATGAAGTATTTTTCAAATTACCAGCAATGAATATCCAGCAACTTGAATATATCATTGCGGTTGACAATTACCGTCATTTTTCCAAAGCGGCCGAAGCGTCGTTTGTTACGCAACCCACCCTTAGCATGATGGTTCAAAAGCTGGAAGATGAACTGGGAGTGAAAATTTTCGATCGCACGCAGCTTCCGGTCCAGCCTACCGAGATAGGGAGAAAAATTATAGATCAGGCACGTATTTCGGTTGCTCAGATAAACCAGATTAAAGAGATCATCCATGAAGAAAAAGGGAATGTAAGAGGAACTTTCAGGCTGGGAATTATTCCGACCGTTTCGCCTTATCTGTTGCCGAGGCTGATGGAGGAGCACATGCAGGGAGATGCAGGCATCAGTATAGTAGTCAGGGAACTGACAACCGATACTATCCTCCGCGGCCTGGCAAACGATTCGCTGGACGGTGGAATTCTAGCAACCCCGCTGAATGACGATTCCGTTACCGAAAGGCCACTCTATTACGAAAGATTTTTTGCATATGTTTCGCCCAGAGAGCGATCGCTTTACGTGAAAAATGAACTGGACGAGGGTGACTTGGACAACGAGAAGCTTTGGTTGCTCGATGAAGTTCATTGTTTCAGGACACAGATCCTGCATCTGTGCAACATGAAAAAAAGGCGCAGATCGCATTCTATTTTCACTTTCGAAGCAGGAAGTATTGACACGCTCATAAAAATAGTAGATGAAAACGACGGGTTAACCGTAATACCCGAAATGGCGACATATAATCTCAATGAGCAGCAAAAGAAAAATGTGCGCCCGTTTAAAAAAGTTACTCCCGTACGCGAAATCAGCCTTATTACCCGGAAAGAGTTTATCCGGGAACGTTTGATTCGCATTATTGTGGATGAAGTAAAAAGCGCCGTCCCGAATTCGCTCCAAGACCCGGCACTGAAAAAATATGTAATCCCGTTGTAAGAATATCTTAGAAGAGTGTATGCAACCCCTGGATATCATTCATAAATATTATAAGGAAGGAACTAAGCTTTACGATATTTACATCTCTCACGTTACCGATGTAACCGGCAAGGCACTGCGTGTCGCACAAAAACATCCCGAATTGGCAATAGATGTGAAATTTCTTGAAGAAGCGGCCATGTTGCACGATATTGGCATTTTCAAAACCCGGGCGCCGGATATCGCTTGCGAAGGCAGCATGCCGTACATTTGCCACGGCTATCTGGGCAGGGAATTGCTTACACAGGAAGGGCTTCCTAAACACGGACTGGTGTGTGAACGCCATACAGGGACGGGGTTGAGTCTAGAAACCATAATACAAAGGAAATTGCCCATTCCGCATAGAGACATGCGTCCGAAAAGCCTGGAAGAAAAAATCATCTGTTTTGCCGATAAATTTTACTCGAAATCTCAATTGGGTAAAGAGAAACCACTGAAAAAAATCAGAGAGAGCCTCAGAAATCACGGCACTCATCAGGTAGAGATATTTGATGAATGGTGCGAATTGTTTGAATAATGCGAAAATTTGGCAAACTATTTGCAGTAATAAATTCTGAAAAACTGTTTTGAATTTTTTTATGCACTGTTTTTTAGTCATTTTTTGATGGATTCGGACTTTCGTTTCGCATCGTATAGCGAGCTAAACGACAGTTTCTGAATATTCTCATTGCTGAAAGGCAGTCTTATATTTTTTAGATGATTATGAAGAAAAATAACGATTATATCGACCCGGAAGAGGTGCACGATGAAGAGGTGAATTTGGAACCGGCCAAAGATGAAGCTGACGAGCTGAAAGCCGAAATTGAAGACAATCTGGCAGACGGGTCTGACCCATTAGAAAAGTTGCAAACAAAATACGATGAGCTAAACGACAGCTATTTACGCCTCCATGCCGAGTTTGATAACTTCCGCAAGCGGACAATGAAGGAAAAGGCCGAAATTATTAAGAATGGAGGAGAACACGTGTTGACGGATATGCTGCCCCTGGCAGATGATTTTGAACGTGCGTTGGAGGCGCTCCACACGGCAGAAGACAAAGCTGCCATGGTGGAAGGGATGGATTTGATCTATTCTAAATTCGTAAGTTTCCTGAATCAGCATGGCGTAAGAGAAATTGAAGCCCTTGGGCAACCTTTCGATGCCGACAGGTTCGAGGCCATAACCACTGTCGCCGTTCAGGATGATTCACAGAAAGGCGTGGTGATTGACTGTGTGCAAAAAGGGTATCAGTTGAACGGTAAGATTATCCGTTATCCTAAGGTTATTGTAGGGGAATAAGATGGCAACGAAGAGAGATTATTACGAAATACTGGAAGTCTCAAAATCGGCATCGGCTGAAGAGATAAAAAAAGCATATCGCAAGAAAGCTATTCAGTATCACCCCGATAAAAATCCGGGAGATGCCACGGCCGAAGAAAAGTTCAAAGAAGCTGCCGAAGCATATGAAGTGCTCAGTGATGAGAATAAACGCGCGCGTTACGACCGGTTTGGCCACGCAGGCGTGGGTGGGGCGGCGTCGGGCGGCGGTTTTGGAGGAGGCATGTCGATGGAGGATATCTTCTCTCAGTTTGGTGATATCTTTGGCGGCCATTTCGGCGGATTTGGCGGCTTCGGCGGATTTGGCAGGCCGGGCAGGCGCACCAACCGCGGCTCCGATCTTCGGGTAAAGGTGAAATTAAACCTGAAGGAGGTTCTTAACGGAGTGGAAAAGAAGATAAAGGTGAAAAAGTATGTGGCCTGCTCGTCTTGTAACGGCAATGGATCGGAAAACGGAAACTCGATCTCCAACTGCTCAACCTGTAACGGAAGTGGTGTGGTGACACGGGTTCAGAACACCATCCTCGGGCAGATGCAAACCACTACAACCTGTCCTTCTTGTAACGGCGATGGAAAAACAATTACCAAGCGGTGTGCACATTGCAATGGCGACGGAATTGTCCTCGATGAGGAGGTGATCTCCATCCGGATTCCTGCCGGTGTGGAAGAGGGAATGCAACTATCCATGTCGGGAAAAGGGAATGCAGCCCGCCGGGGAGGTGTTAACGGCGATCTGCTCATTTTAGTGGAGGAAGAGGAAGACCCGAACTTGATCCGCGATCACAACGACGTTATTTACAATCTTTTCATAAGCTTCCCGACCGCTGCATTGGGCGGCACGGTAGAAGTCCCCACCATAGAAGGTGTTGCCAAAGTGAAAATCGATCCCGGAACACAGCCGGGTAAAGTGTTGCGTTTACGTAACAAGGGGCTGCCGACGATAAATGGCTACGGTACGGGTGACGAACTTATTAACGTGAATGTTTATATTCCTGAAAACCTGAGCGATGCCGAAAAGAAAAAAATAGCAGATATGGATAAATCACCTAACTTTGCACCCTCTAAATCGGCAAAAAATAACGTTTTCAATAAATTCAGGAAAATGTTCGATTAATTACAGGTTTCTTACAACCACATATCAGGTAAAACAGCGGTAGGCCGGAAAGTTTGACTGCTGTTTTTTTTAATAACAGCTTCAATTGTTAAAATAACGACGAAAAAAGCTAAAATCGAAACAAAAAAGGAAGAAAATGCGTTGAAGTGTCACAAATAATAATTTTTTTTTGTTTATTTGTGATTGTTAAAAATCCAGCTTAGTATGAGTAGTTATTCCATCAAATCCTTAGAACACTATTTTAAGGTATATCGGCAGTCGGTCCGTAAACCGAAAAAGTTCTGGAGTAAGATAGCAGAGAATAATTTCACTTGGTACCGGAAATGGGATAAAGTGGTGGAGTATGACATGGAGAAGGCGGAGTTCACCTGGTTTAAGAATGCCAAGCTCAACATCACCAAAAACTGCATCGACCGGCACCTGGCCAACAGAGGCGACCAGACCGCCATCATCTTCGAGCCCAACGAGCCCGACGAGCCGGCACGACATTTTTCCTACAACCAGCTCTACGCTGAGGTGTCTAAAATGGCCAACGTGCTTAGAGCACAAGGGATAGAGAAGGGCGACCGGGTATGTATCTACCTGCCCATGATCCCCGAACTGGCATTCAGCGTACTGGCCTGTGCACGCATCGGGGCGATACATTCCGTTGTTTTCGCCGGCTTCTCGGCCAACGCGCTCGCCACACGCATCAATGATTCTACCTGTAAGCTCCTGATAACAGCGGATGGAGGCTACCGCGGAGCGAAAACCATCGACCTGAAACGGATCGTGGACGAAGCCCTCCATAAATCGTCCACCATTGAGAAAGTGCTGGTAGTAAAGCGTACCCATCAGGAGATCGAAATGAGGGAGGGGCGGGATCTTTGGTTGCAACCTCTGCTGGATGAAGCGCTTCCCACCAGCAAGGCAGAAATGATGGACGCTGAAGATCCCCTGTTCATCCTTTATACTTCCGGCTCTACCGGAAAACCCAAGGGGATGGTGCACACTACGGCCGGTTACATGGTTTATACGGCGTACACATTCAAAAATATCTTTCAATACAATGAAGGTGATGTTTACTGGTGTACCGCCGATATCGGCTGGGTCACCGGACATTCTTACATCATCTACGGCCCGTTGTTAAACGGGGCCACCACCGTTATCTACGAGGGAGCCCCTTCCTATCCTACCCACAGTCGTTTCTGGGAGGTGGTACAGAAACACCGGGTGAACCAGTTTTACACCGCCCCTACAGCGATTCGCTCCCTGGCCAGGGAGAAGATCGAGTATGTCCAGGAGTTCAGGCTGGACTCACTCAAGGTGATCGGATCGGTGGGAGAGCCTATCAACGAGGAGGCATGGCATTGGTATAATGACCATGTTGGGAACAAGCGATGCCCGCTTGTGGACACTTGGTGGCAAACCGAGACCGGAGGAATCCTGATCTCACCCATCCCTTTCGTGACACCTACCAAGCCGACCTACGCTTCTCTCCCTTTTCCCGGGATCCAACCGGTACTGATGGATGAGCTGCGAAACGAAATAGACAGGAACCAACAGATCGGCCATCTCTGTATCCGTTATCCCTGGCCGGGCATGGCACGAACCATCTGGGGCGACCACCAGCGGTTCATCGATACCTATTTTACGGCGTTCCCCGGTAAGTACTTTTCGGGCGACGGAGCGCTGCGTGATGAGGTGGGCTATTACCGTATCACCGGAAGGGTTGACGACGTGATCATCGTTTCAGGACATAACCTGGGCACCGCACCCATCGAGGATGCGATCAACGAGCACCAGACGGTGGCCGAGAGTGCTATCGTGGGATTTCCTCATGAGATCAAAGGCAATGCGTTATACGGATTCGTAGTGCTTAAAGAGACCGGATTGTGGCGTGACCGGCAAAATCTCATGAAAGAGATCAATCAACTTATTTCTGACCAGATCGGTCCTATTGCTAAATTGGATAAGATCCAGTTTGTAAGCGGATTACCCAAGACCCGTTCCGGAAAGATCATGCGTCGCATCCTGCGAAAAATAGCCGTTGGCGAGTCCGATTTCGGCGATATCACTACGTTGATCAATCCCGAAATTGTGGAGGAAATAAAAAAAGGACGGCTATAAGTCTGTCGTCTCCCCGTGTCGTTTTATCAGGATGTAAGGAGCTACTTTGTTTTTTCCGCTTCTGTACAAGCATGTATATCCCAGGAAAACACGGCGACTAACTCGCCGTTATTGAATGCGGATTGATTCATCTTATTTATTGATTCCATCAATGAAGATACTTTGCCCGGATCACTCTCCTGTATGAATACAGAAGAGTTGTATCCAGGCCAAACTGCTGTGTTTAAGCGCGGAGAGCTATAGCTGCTTTTTGCTGTTACCTGTTCTATGACCTGATAATCGGTAAGTTCCACCTCATCGATTAAATTGATAATCGCCTCCAACATGCTCACGTTGCATGTAATATATATAAATTTCATGTTGCTGTTTTTTTAATTTTTAATACGTTTCTTAATAAGAAGAGAAGGGCAAAGCGGCCAGCTTATTTTCAAGCGGTGGTGTACGGAATCGAATAATCGACAATAAAAGACTTTACATATTTAGAAACTATTTCTCTCATCCGGCTTCGCCCTTCCCTGTTGCTTATCTCCTTATGTTGTTTTCTTATTTTTCCTGCTCCAGTTGTCTTTTTAACCTTACTGCAGTACGGTCTGTGGTTAATGTGCGGTGGTAAAGCGCTGTATATATGGCTGGAACCAACAGCAACGTAACCAATGTGGATATCAACAATCCACCTATGATGGTGATCCCGAGCGGAGCATACATTTCGCGTCCCATACCGTTGCTTATGGCCATAGGTAACATACCGAGAATAGTGGTCAGTGAAGTCATTAACACAGGGCGCAACCGTGAACGGCCGGCTTCCATGACGGCATCGCGGAGCGAATAGTCGCGTTTACGCAACATGTTGATGTAGTCCACCAGCACAATGCCGTTGTTTACCACTATACCAACCAACATGATCAATCCTATAAAGGTGGTAACGCTTAACGTTACTCCCGTTACGAAGAACGCCAGGATTACACCCACCAACGTAAACGGAATAGCAAACAGAATGATGAAAGGGTCTTTAAACGATTCAAATTGAGCCGCCATTACCATATATACCAATGCTATCCCAAGGAAGAAAATCAGAAACAGTGAGCTGAACGACGACTTTTGGTCGTTTACCTGTCCGCCAATTTCTACCGATACGCCTTCGGGTATCTCAGTATTATCGATCATCTCCCGGGCAATCTTTGTGGCTTCGCCCAACGAGATACCGGCAAGGGCGGCCGTGGCTTTAACGTAGCGTTGTTGCGACTGGCGCTGTATTTCCAACGGGCCTAGATTCTCTTCTATGTCGGCAATGGCAGCCAACGGGATCTGTTGTCCCAACAGGTTGGTGATCTGCATCTCCTTCAGCTTATCCACTTCGTTGCGGTGCTCCGGTGCATATTGTACTACAATACCGTAGTCATCCCCCTCTTCGGAAAAATTACCCGATTCGGTTCCGTAAAGGTTTTGCCTTACCTGCATACCCACCATGGCCGTGTTGAGAGCCATTTGCGAAGCCTTTTCCTTATCCACGATCACCTGTACTTCCAATTTTCCGGGGTCGATGGTAGTTGCCACATCGGTAAATGCTTTTTCGGCCTGCATCTTTTCCTGAAACGCGATTGCTACGGCATTTAATTTATTGAAGTCGTTTCCCGAAACAATGATTTCGATGGGTTGCTTATTGCCGGTAACTGCTGCGGCTAATGCGCTACCGCCATGCACACGGCACTTTTCAATTTGCGGGATACTCTCCACCTGACCCCTGATAGCATCGGCAATTTCACCTGCCGTGCGTTTTCGTTTGTCGGGAGGGGTTAAGTGGCATACCACCGACCCTGCATTTTTCCCTTCTTTGAATCCTACGGTGGTCAATGCGCCGCTTTTTGTCTGTCCGGCAATGGAAACCACAGCGCTGTCGGCTATTTCGGGGATCTCAGCGAGCATAAGTTGCAAAATCTGCTGGCTGACGCTGTCGGTCTGCCGGGCGCTGGTCCCTACTTCCGTTTCAAACACCACAGAGACCGTTCCCGCATCGAAATCGGGAATGTAATCGGTACCGATGCTCTTTCCCAAAATCATCGTGAGGACGAATACGGCAAAGGCAATGATGATGGTCAGGCTTTTGTGGAACACTACCCAACCCAGCAACATCTTGTACCCGTTTTCAATTTTATTGAATAGTTTTTCGCTGGCCACATAAAATTTGGAACGCTTCTGTTTTTTATGGTCGCGAGGCACCTCTTTCAACAATTTTGAAGAGAGCATGGGGGTGAGCGTCAACGCCGTAAATAGCGAGACGGCCAAACAAACGGAGGTGAGTATGGCTAACTGTTTGAACATGATACCCACAATTCCGCCCATGAAAAGCATCGGCAGGAAAACCACCAGCGTTGTAGCGGTAGAGGCAGCAATAGCCATTCCCATTTCCGAAGCCCCGAAAATAGCAGCCTGTTTAAGCTTCGATCCTTTTTCTATATGCTGGGTGATGTTTTCCAACACCACAATGGCATTATCCACCACCATGCCGATAGCAATTACCAAAGCCATTAACGAAAACAGATTGATGGTATAACCCATGGCGTACATGGTGATAAATGCGCTGATCAGTGAAACAGGCATGGTTACGAATATGATCAGGCTCGATTTCCATTCGCGCAAGAACATTAATACTACAAACGTGACAAATATCAAGGCGTACCAGATGGACGAAGTCAGGTTATTGACCGACTCGGTAACAATCTCGTCGGTACTGATGATTTCGTGAAGTTCAATATCCGACGGCAGTGTTTTCTCTATCTCTTCCATCTTCGCCCTCACTGCGTTTACCACTTCCACCGTATTGCTTCCCGTCTGTTTTTGTATCATCAGCGCTACGCCTTCACCAATTTGATTTCGGGCAAAAGCCTCTTTCTCCACAAAGGTATCTTCAATTTTTGCCACATCTTTCAGCCGGATCACTTGTCCGTTGAATGCTTTGATCACGGTGTTTCCGATCTCGTCAACCGTTTCGAATTTTCCCGGTACGCGTACCGAAAAATCATAAATACCCGTATTTATACTTCCGGCCGGCACGCTGATATTATTGGCTTTCAGGAGGGTGGAGATTTGTGAGGCGGACAAGCCGTAAGCCGATAACTGCTGTGGGTTCACGCTCACTCTTATTTCACGTTCGGGTTGTCCGAGGTAAACAACGGTGCCCACACCATCAATCTTGCGCAGTGGCGTGGCAATATCTTCTTCCACAATTTTTTCAATACCGTTGTAGTTGATGCCCGCATTGATACCATAGGCGAGCACAGGCGTCATTGACGAGTTAATCTTATAAATAATAGGTTGCTGGGCTGCCTGCGGCAATTCCATCTTTACCAGCTCAATGAGGTCTCGCGCATTGTTTGCAGAGGAAGTCACGTCGCTGCCCCAGCTGTAGTTCAACTGGATGAATGAGACATTCTCTTTGGATGTCGATTTTATTTCGCTGAGGTGCTCGGCTGCCGAGAGGATGGTCTCTAACGGTTTGGTGACTTGTTCTTCCACTTCGTTTGCCGAAGCGCCCGGATATATGGTAATGACGGTAATGGAGGGGAACTCCATTTCGGGCATTATATCTAAAGGGAGCATTTTTAGCGATACCAGGCCTAACATAATGATGGCCAGGAAGAGCATTGTTGTTGCTACCGGTTTTTTTACTCCTATTTCAGGTAATTTCATTGTTATTGCTGTTTTATTTCACTATTTCTATTTTGGAATTGTCATTCAGCTTGTTTTTCCCGTCGATAACTACAACTGAGTTTTTGTCGAGTTCGGGAATGCGGATAAGTTTGTTTTGTGATTCGCCGCGTGTAACTTTGGTTCTGGTAACCGTGTTATCTTCATTTACGACAAATACAAAATCGTCACCTGTTCCTTGCTGTCTGTGTATCGCGTTGATGGGGACGAACACCCCTTTAGCCGGGGGCATTTCGATGGAGGCGCGGCAAAACATGCCGGGTTTCAGTTTGGTTCCGTTATTGGGTATAACCACCTCTACGGTAAATGTTCGGGTAAGCGGCGACAACACAGGTGAAATATCGGCTATTTTTCCTGAAACGTTTTCGTTGGGATAAGCATCAAAGGTAAACCCAACGCTTTGCCCTTTGCGGACGGCGTTGAGCTCTTTCTCGTTTATCTCTATTTTTACTTTCAACGGATTAAGCTGCATAAGCGTCGCAATACCGCTTTTCATTTTCAAGTCGGGGCTTACCGAAGGCACAAAAGAGTAGTTCTCGCCTTCGTTCACCATAATATCCACCAATACCCCGCCGAAAGGGGCGGTTATCGAAGTGTTTTTCTTCAACATATCCACTTTGGTTTGTGAAGCTTCAAACTTGGCTTTTATATGGTCGTAATCCATTATACTGACACTGCCTTTCTCTTTCAAACGGCTGATCCTTTCGAAGTCTTTACGGATAGTTTCTAATTCTATCTCTGCCTGGATAAGCATTTCGTCAGACATCTCGGCTATTACGGCGCCTTTTGGCACAAAACTGCCTTTCGGGTAATTAATTTTCTCTATACGTCCCGGAATTGCCGATCCCAGATTTACTTCCTTATTCGGTTCCGCTGTTCCCGTGAAATTTAACACGGGAGTGTATTCCATTTCCACAGCGTCCTTCACGGTTACTTTTACGGCTGTTTGCGCGTTTGCCTCCGTGTCGCCGGAAGTTGTTTTTTTGCTGCACCCCCCAAAAAGTAGTGTTGCGAAACATGTTGTGTACAGAATAGTCCTGTTGATTTTCATAATTGGAGTTTTTATTGTCTTTTGTCTTTGTTCTTTGTTCTTTGTTCTTTGCTCTAATTATCCAGATGTCTGTAAATTTCCCCGGTAGATTTTTCGAGTTCCGATAATGTGGTTTTTATTTCTATAAGCGCGTCGATGTATTCCGATGATGCGTTTTCCCACTGCACTTGCGCTTCCAGCAATTCGGTAAGGCGGGTCCGGCCTTCGAGCAGGTTTTCTTTCGCCATTTTCATATTTTCCTCGGCTTGAACTTTCGAGAGTTGGGTCAGTTCAGCTTTTTTGATGGATTCATTGTATTTATAATGATTTTGACGAATTTGCAAGTCAATCATTTCGCGCGCTTCGTCAAGCTCAAGTTGTGCTTTTTGCTTCTTGATGTTGGCCGTACTCATGTTGTGTTTTCTTTCACCCCATGTAAAAATAGGCATCGAAACAACTACTCCCACGCTCCAATCGCCGCCGAACTCTTTATTTAACCCGTTATACGGATTCGGATTCATCCATCCGTATCCTCCGGTAAGCAGTATGTCGGGCATAAATTTGGAGCGCTCTATGTTTTTGCTCGATTCCATAATGGAGAGTTTTTCTTTGAGCATGATTACTTCGGCTCGCTTATCGCTCGTGTTTCCGGGGTTCATCATGCTATAAGCGCCGGACAAACCTTTGTCGATTACATTTTCGGGTAAGGTGATGTTTTCATTTTCCATGCCGATAATTTGAGCCAATGCCATCTTGGCTAATGCCAGACCGTTTTCGGCTTTCATGACTTTTAGCCTGGCTTCGTTTTGATTGACCTGTGCCTTGAGCAGATCGTTACGAATGATGATGCCTTCGGCGTACATGTTTTCCAAATCGGTAACCAGTTGATCGAGCAATGCCTCGTACGAATTGGCCAACTTGACTTTTTCTTGCAGCGACACGACCTGCCAATAGGCTTTGTCGGTCTTAACCAGTACCTCCGCCTTGGTGAGGACTACATTTTCTTTTGCAATATTCTCAGCATATTTGGCGATATTGTTGCTTTCGGTAATCTTAAATCCCGTAAAGAGCGGTTGGGTCACCGTCAAAAAGGCAAAGTAATTGTCTTTGAAATCCATTGTCATTTTGTCGGCAGGTAACAGGGCGTAATTCTTAAACACCGGGTTTCCCGAAGCATCAAGCATGGGTTGTCCCGTCTGCGGATTCATAACAAAGGTGTTCAATGCGGTTGCCGGATCGTGTAACGATGCCGGATTGAAAGCTCCCGTCAGCGGGTCGATGGAATTATAGGGCACAACGGGGAGAAACATGTCGCTTCCCAATGGCTTAAACGCTTTATTGAGCCGCAAATAACCCCCGTTAAAACTGAAATTGGGGAGGTACTTGGTGGCTGCGACTTTTTTCGTAAGGCCTGCAATTTCAGCATCCTCCTTTGCCATGCGAATTTTTTTGTTCTGTTCCAACGCCATTTCCCGGCACTCGTCCAGCGTCAGCACGTGTTGTGCGGAAACCGGCGCGAACGAAAGTAAGAAAACCGCGAGGAAACAAGAGATGAGATCTTTTCCTGAATTCATTTTTTTCATTGTCGTTTATGTTTCTTAGTCTTAATTGAGAAAAATCCAGCCGCAAAGGTAGGGGCACAGAGCGTGCCTTCAGGTAAAAAAGTTACCCAAGCATACATTTTAGAGGATGAAATGTAAAAAAGAGATGCTGAAAATACGGGGGCTATGTGTCTCTATTCCGCATTTCCCATATACCAGGTTTTAAATTCGCTGCTTCGCGCACGGCTTACTATAACCCGTTCGGGCGTTGTAACGGAAAGGTTTACCGCCAATTTCCCGTTGAACCACAACGATAAATCGGTGATGGCGCGGTGCGAGACAATGTATTGCCGGTTGGCACGATAGAAAAGCGACGGGTCTAACTGACGGAGAAGCTCATCGAGGGAGATGTCCATGGAATACACCTGGCTATTAAAACATACAATTTTAGCCATCTTGAATTCGGAGTAGATGAACGCTATATCTTCAGCCGCAAGCGGTATCAGTTTATCTTTATAAGGGATAAGGAAATGTTTTTTATACGGGCTCTTTGTTTCGTGAATAGATTGTACAATTTGCGAGACAATATCGGCGTTATTATTTTTAAAAGAGAAATGAGCGAGTTTATCCAACGCTTTTTCAAGGTCTTTCCGAGTGATGGGTTTCAACAGGTAATCAATGCTGTTTACCTCGAATGCTTTCAAGGCATATTCATCGTATGCCGTTGTGAAAATAATCGGACAACGGATGTCGGTTTTTTCGAAAATCGCGAAAGAGTCTCCGTCGGCAAGATGAATGTCCATAAACACTACATCGGGATGCGTATTTTGCGAGAACCACTCCACACTTTCGTCCACACTCTGCAGTACGGCAACAATATCGATCTCCGTGCCCGATGCTTTGATAAGTCGTTCGAGGCTTCGCGCGGCAACAAATTCGTCTTCTACAATTACGGCTTTCATTTTATTTGGGGATTTATTAATGGAACTTCCACCACAAACGATTTATCATCGGAATGTATTTCAATTTCCTTGCCGAACATCAGGTGGTAGCGTTCATTGAGATTTGCCAATCCCAATCCCGTAGTGTTTTTTTCACCTTGTTTGGGTTGACGGTTGTTTTCAACACGTATGGTGCCGTTGTCCGTCGCTTCAATGATGATGCACAACGGGTCTTTCCGGCTGATCACGTTGTGCTTTATCGCATTTTCAATCAATATCTGTAACCCAAAGGGAAGGATGTAATAATCTTGATAAAGGCCTGTGTGGTTGATGTGAACCAGCAACCCGTCGTTGTAACGGATTTTCATCAGGTAAATATACGACTCCACAAACTGTAGTTCATCGGAGACTTTTATGATGGGGCGGTCTTGCATGGTGTAACGGAACACAGCCGAAAGTTGCTCCACGTATTCGTGCGCGCGCTCATCGTCGTAGCCGATCAGTCCGTTAAGCGTATTCAGTGAATTAAAGAGAAAATGCGGATCGGTTTGATTTTTGAGGGCGTTATACCGGTTTTTTAGGTTTTCGATGACGAGGTTTTGATTCTCCGTAATATTTTTCTGATTCTCATTGATCAGGTAGATCAATGCCGTGAACAGAAAAGAGATGATAAGCACCGTTAAATCTTTTACGTAATGCAGTGTGGAATAGGCTTTTGGTGATACTTCACCGCGGAACCACCACCATTGCAAGCGCGATAGGTACGGACTTAGTAGAGCGATCAAAACAAATAATCCCAACAGGATCAACCATATCTTGTACCGGTTGTCGGGAAAACGCATGATGACCCAAAATTGGAGTCGGAAAAGGAAGTAGAGGAGAAACGTATTGATTAGAAGGGTAGTAATCGATTTCATCGAGATCAGGTCGGCTGCCTTAATGCCCAGCCTGCTGTCTAACGATATGGCATAAATGGACGAAGAAACCATGACAAACGCTAAAATGAAACTGATCACGATGGCTGCTGTCAACGCGGTCTTTTTATTGTAGTTGAGGATGAAAGATTGTTTTTTTCGTAGCTTCATACGTCTTCTTGTTTATTACTTCAAATATCCGAAACCCGGCGAGCTGCCATAATCTGATTGCAACCGGCCGGGCTTTCAATAAAAGAACTGTTCTATTCGGGGAGATTGCCTCAAATATACTTCTGTTTGCCCGGACTTTATGAACGACGTTCAATTCTCTGCAATTGTGCCGGAACGATATCTCGTTAAACAAAAGCGTTGCTTATTGAGGCAATCTCTTTTCTGCTAGAAACGATACCCTATACCTATATTTACGGTTTGTGTACGCATGCTGGCATCATCTTTCATCGCGTCTAACTGATCCACAAATCCAAATTGGTATCCGGCATTCAATTGAACTCCATTGTTGAACTCATAACCAAGCAATGCTCCTAAGCCAAAATCCCAGCGGTTCATAGGGGTCTTATCGTTTACCTTTTTATACAAGCTTACGTCGGCATCTTTGTACCGGGCATCAAATCCAAAACCTACGTAAGGTCCAACGCCTCCGTAAAACCTGCCATTCCCCGCTTCAGTTTGTCCCAAAGCATACACCGGGATCTGCATTCCCCATTGTTTGAAGGTATCTTCGGCGGGGCCGGTCTCCATTTTCGAGTTCCTATAGAAGAACATCACTTCCGGCTGAATGGCGAAGTTGGGATGTAAATCAATTTTCATAAATCCTCCCAAATTAGGTCCCACTTTCATGGTACTCGTTTGGGTATCTAAATCCTTCAAAAAGAAATTAGACAGGTTCATCTCGCCTTTTATCCCGTAAGAGATGGAAGTTTGTGCGCTCACACTCATTAATCCTGTTGCCATTAAAAACGACAAACATACTAAAATTGTTTTTCTCATTGTTCTAAAATTTTAAATTGTTCATGAATTAAGAAACTGTTTAAATACAAATATCTTTTATTTACTTCTTTCGTAAGAAATTTAAATAGTTCCTAAGTTGTCAATGTTTTTTCTTTTTGTTGAGGCAAAGGTAGTGCACAACAAAATACTTGCTTTGAAAAAAAACACTCAACTGCGTATTTTGGATGCTGAATAGGAAAAAGCGGGGATCGAAAGGGAAAAGGAAAAGAAAAAGTAAACCGGCACTCTGAACGGTTGGAACATGAATGGAGACGAAGATGTGGAAAATAAAAAAAATCAGTAAATATTTGTGAATTTCATTTATTTTATCTACATTTAGGCGTCAATTGGAGTAAGGGGCCCCGTATTAGAAGGGAATGAAATGCAAGATGTTGATTTTTAACTATATTTAATTATTGGTGCGATGGATGAATTTAGTTTAAATGAGCGTTTTTTATCAGTAGCCTTACTTGTAATGGGGCTTCTGGTATCTGTGAACAGGGCGGAAGCACAGTCCGGTTCAGGCAATGTAGTGATCAATCTCAAGTTTCGTCCCGTCCAGACAATTGTTGTAACATCGGCACAAAAGACGACAGATATTTCATATACGTCAACAAATGATTATCAAAATGGAATTGCCGTAACGCACGATGGGCACTTGACGGTTTTCAGTACCGGCGGTTTCTTGATTTCCGTGGAGGCATCGAACGAAAATTTTACCCGGGCAGGAGGTACTGAAACAATACCGGTGAGTGACGTGGTGATCAAGGCTCTTAACAGCACGGGCAATGAAACGGATTCCGAATTTTCCGACGTAACCTTATCTACCGCCCCTGCTCCTCTGATTACATCGAACAGCGGAGGAAGGGATTTGAAATATGACATTATTTACGACAACACCCAAGCCGGATCGGCCAATCAATACATCAACAAATATGTTAGCCCGGATAAACCGGAAAGTGTATATACTTCACAAGTTACCTATACTATTGTAACCCATTAAGCACTGACCATTTTATTCGGCAAAGAATTTCTTTACATTCACCTTCCTCGTCCTGATTTCGATAGCAAAAGGTTCCAGCTTGTTCACTTTTCCGGCTTCTATCCTGAATGTGCGGACAGGGTCCTTGCAATCGGTTTGTTCTGCCAGCGTCTTCCTGTCTAACGTAATGGTGTACTCCCCTACAGGCAGGAAGGTGCGGAATTTGCCTTCCGCATCGGTGACGAGTGTCTGGGCGACGGTCTTGTCGGCATTGGCAACGGTAAACCGCAAGCCCTCATAGCGGGGGACGATTTCCACACTCTGTTTTCCGCCCATATAGCCGATGCTTCCCCGTAGTGTCCCGCTCTGCTTAAGAGGAATGTCGATCTTTGTTTTGGCGCTGTTTACCGCAATCTTTCTCCGGTCGAAAAACCAGCTTCCCGCCTGCATCGGCTTCAGGGTATATTCCCCGTACGGTACCAGAGAGTAACGTACTTTTCCATCGCTGCCGGAAATAAACGCTTTGTCTTCCAGATTCAACAGATAACCGTCGGCAGGCTCGTCGCCTTTGTCGTAACGGTTATTGCCATTGTGATCGTAATAAACCTGCGCAATAACGGTACTTTTCCTTCCGCTCAACGGTTGCGTCTTGCTGAAGTTCCAGGTCACTCCCGCCTCTACGTTAAAGATGTTGCTCGTGTTGATAAACCGATATTGATACCAATAGGCATTCAGAAAAAAAGAGAGATCGTCTTTCGGGGAATAGTCCGCGTTGAGGTTTATCGAAGGTACATTTCCCTGATACACATCGCGGGTAAAGTTAACATTTGAAGAAAGTGAAAATTTTTTCGATATTTTTTTGTTGATCGCTACCGAGGAGGTAAGGCGGTAAAACTCCTTGTCCAACTGTCTGGCCATCATATATTCATAGAGGTAGTAAGCCCCTTTTTGATACGATGCTTCTGCCGTAAGCCACTGCCAGGAATAGCTCAGCATTGTTTTCGCCTGTCCCGGACGGCCGCTCCCCGACGGATCGCTAAAGGCGCCGCCTTCCAAAGAGCCGAAAAGGGAATGCCTCATGTTGGGGCTTTGCCAGCGCAACATTCCCCCTATCCGGTGAGAAGCCATCCGTACGTTCCCCGGCGCAGGCTCCCCATCGTAGTAGGAAGCGTAAGAAGGGGAGCTCTCCCCCTGATACCGGTAGTAGAGGGAGGAAGAGACTCTCCCTGATTTTGGCAGGGTAAGGGTAACGTTGCCGTAGCTGTTCTCCGAGCGATAGGTATAGTCGTACGTATACGATTTTGGTTCCGTCCGGTTGTACCCCGCACTTCCGCTGAGGTAGAAATTTTTAAATAGTTTACTGCTTATTTCCTGCGTGAAGGATGACGTTCCTTTTCTGCTTCCCGGAAAGTATCCGTCGCTGTAATACCCCGACCCGCTCAAGGTCAGCCCGGAAGACAGATCGCCCCTGTACCTGAATTCTGCCGAGCCGGAGAATTTATTTCCCGGCACGTTCTCATAGCTGCTTAAGGTGCCGTGTGCCGTTAATTGGATATTCCAGTTTTTCCCAAGCAATGTTCTCCATTGCAGGCCGCCCATGTTATAAATAGCTCTCTCGTACGGATTTTTTTGATAGATATAGATGGCTTTGATACCCTTATGCATGTTGTTGGCTCCCAGCGCTCCCAGCGCATAAAACGAGTAGTAATCGGAAAACCAGGGTTCGGGACTGGCTAAATTAAAATTCTGATCGACCGCTCCAAACGTGAGCGTTCTGTTTTTCTCCCTATCCGAGAACATCGCTTTGGCACCTCGTCCATACAGCGGTAATTCCGTCTGTTCGTTTACATTCCCGATGGTGAACTCGTTCTCATACAGCTTATACATCAGTGAGGTGTTGGTAACCATGGGCGTACGCTGCGAACTGTATTGATAGATGTTCCCCTTCAGGTGCAGGTAGCCTGCCGGCAGGTTCATGTATCCCCCTCCCTGCAGTTGCATCATGTTCGACGATGGGCCATACTGCCGGTAGCTGAGCGTAACGGAGTTGCCGTCCGATCCTTGTCCGGAGTAGAAGGTGCGGGCAGGATTGGCATCGATAAAATTCCGGTCGGTAAAGACATTCTGTACGGTAACGGCCTTATTGCTGAAGATGGTTCTTTCCTTCCCTTTCATGGCGGTGACCTGTACGGTAAACTGTTCCGACCGGAGCAGGTTGCCGCTGGGGATAAAACTAAGGGTGAACCGCTTCTGCTCCGTCGGCGCCACCGTCTCCTTCAGTTCGGTGAAAGGGGGCTGCCCGCGCAGATTAGGGATATTGAACACCACCGTCACCTCTTCATACGTGTTGCCGCTGTTGTTGACCGTTACGGCAATACGGACGGAATCTTCGGGATTGATCGCCATTACAGGCGAGTCATCGCCTAAAAGAAACAACTGTTCCCGGTGTGCGATATCGATATAGGCTTCCCGGCTCAGCACCTTCTCCCTCTTCTCGTTGTAAACGTCGTAACGGACGGTTTTCCTTCCCGCTTCCACGTTCCCGCCTACCAACAGCTTATAAGCGGCGAAGCTGCTGTCGCCCGGGGTAACGGAAATTTCCGGCTCGTCCCGCGTGAGGGTGCGGATCCCTGAAGGGAGGTCGATCCGGACAGATCCGTTGAACGACTGTTCCGAGCGGTTGGTAATTTTCAGAATATGGCTGATGGTCTGTTGGTTGACCGACGATTGCCGGATCTCTACATCAACAGGTTCCTGAGCCTTTATGCCACGAGAGACGAAAAAGACTATCAACAATAATCCTATGGAACGGGCCGTCATATTTTATCGAGGAGAGATTTCATACATCAGCGATGTCTCGTACTGCTCGGAAGGAACATTGAGCAGCCGCTGATCATTGGCTTCCGTGGAATAAGTGATATCGAAATTTACGGATGTGCCGCCGGTAGAAGGGCTCTGCAGGATCGTCCTGGGAGCGGTGGATAGCGTTACCGGAGCCGTGACGCCGGAGCCTCCGCTCAGTTGCAGGCGGACGACATCCAGCGGGAGGGTATTGCCGGATACGGAGGAGAAATGGAAAGGGATGGACCTTACCGTAACCTGATAATCGGTGGTGGCGGAAACGGACAATCCACCGGAGTAAGTAACGCTTTTGCCGTTGACGTAATCGGCTATCGTGCTAAATTCCAACAATCCGTTCGAAGCTTCCGTCGAAACACGGATAGAATATTCATTTTCTTCCGGTGGAGTGACCGAAAATTGGTGAACCTGAATCGTATATGGTATATTCCAAGTGCCAATCACTCTGCCATTCTGCTGATAGGCAGTAAACCGGAGGGTAAAATCGAATTTTTTATTCTGTAACGGGCCGAGGTATGCCCCGCCAGCAACAACAAAGTCGAAGAACAACCTCAAATCATAATAGGAGTCATCTTTGCTCTTATTGTATAACGATGCGTTGGAAGAGGGCACTAAGAATACTTCGGAGGTTCCGTTGAGCGGTACAGGCGAGGGCATTCCTATCTGTTCAACGGTAGGGATCGGTCTCGGCTGGGACTGCCCCTCCGTCCGCTTCGGTACAAAGCTGATCTTCTCCGTAGGAAAAATTGTACCGTCCCCCGACCGGATGATCTCTGTGGGCCTTACGGAAAGCTTCCAGTGAGGTTCGTTTAGGCTTGTACCTTGATAATCAAACCTCAAGGTGTATCCCTCCGTATCGACCGCCTGATTGTAGTCCGATATACCCAGATAGTTATGGCTCCAGCCGCTGAAATTTAACTGTCCGTACGAAAAGCCGGTAGCGAAAAGGAACAGGAGTATAGGTATGATTCGCCTATTCATAGCCGAACTGCAGCTCTGCCGCTTCTATGGTTGTAGGATCACCGTAATCGAGCATCACGGTGGCGGTATATCTCCCCTTTTCCAGTGTATGCCGGCAAAGGAGGCGCATCGTCCGGCGGTCGCCGGGCATCGTATAAAAATCGGACGGTTCCAAGTTCACCTCCTTGCCGGTGTCACGGTTGAACAGGGAGGTGGTTGCACGGCCGTTGATCCAGGTGTTTCCTTCGTTGCTGAAAGTGAGCAGCAGCGAGTTGGACGCTTTGTCGTACGCCAGGTTCTCAATCTCCACTTTCTTCATTTCCGGATCACTTCCCTTTCGGTATATTTTTATTCCCTGTCGGACGTTTATCCGAATGGCCGCCCCCCGTGCATCTACACCGTCCACGGGATTCATCTGCGTTACAAAAAGCATAGCAGTCTGCACGCTCCCCTTGATCCCCTCTGTCGGTACGGCCATGGCCAGGTTGATCTCCCGGTTCTCCCCCGGTTCCAGAGTCAGGTATGTGCCGCCGGGCAGGCTCAGCCAGCCGGCGCAGGAGTTGTCCAGCGAATCGGGCGGAAACATCAGGTTATTGCCCTGCTCATCGTATTTCCAGTCGCCAAACGTAAGGGAGAGGTTAAGGGGGTGCTCTTTGCTGACATTACTGACCAGCACCTTCTGAGATCCCGTTTCTCCGGGATTCAGGTTGTAATAGACCCGCGGAGGGGATACCGAGATCCCTACCTGCGACAACAGGGCCTGGGGCGCCGACAGGAAGAAGGCCACGAGAATCGACAGGCCGGTAGCGTTTCGTTTTCTCATTGATAAAATATCTTTTTTTTAAACAGGAAAAGGGAAAGGTTTTCCCTGCGAAATACTCCTTTCCCCCTGTTGTTTAGTCGGTTGCGCCTTTAGTTTGTGGCAATAGTATAGGTGACAGTAGCGGTATATACTGATTCTGCATCCGGATGGATATAATTGTTGATGTAGTTGTAATCTTTCCCGGCAACTGTATTATTGTACGTGATGTTATAATTGAGTTCATTTCCTCCGGCAGTTGTAGTAATCAGTGCTTTAGGCGCTATTGAGAGAGAAACTTCCTCGGGAGTGAATGTGGAATTTGTTGTTGTGCCGTTTTCAGCTGTAACGGTAATGTCACTCACAGGTATCTCACCGCCTGCCGATCTTACAAACTTGTCGGTTGTAGTTGATACGGAGACCACGAAGCCACCGGTACTGAAAACCGTTAAATGATCATCCATCTTTGTAGAAACCCCATCGCGGTAATTTTCTAAAGTATAATATTTCAAGTCAACTGTCTTTTGGGCAGGATTAACAGTAATGGATTGAACCGGTTTAAATTTGATATTCAACGTTACATTATCCGTTTTTGACGGAGTACCTTCAGCCTTTACGCTGTTCACACACACTAAGCCGCAAATAATAAGAGCGGCGATCGAAAAAAAGTTTTTAGTTCCCATTTTAAATTAATTAATAAATAAAGTATCTGTTTTTTATGTTGTAGCCTGTTGATAATGGCCGGCTATGTCATATTTATATATATAGGACGTTCTGTTGTAAAATATGGACAATCGAGGCCCGACAAACATTTCAACAAAAAAACCGACTATCTATTGCTGTGTAATTTCTTTCGGTTTTTTATTCTTCAACTAACTGTAAAAAATCTTCTTTGTTGCCCGAATATCGGGCGTTGCAGGGTGTACGCGCAAATAATCACAAAATAAGGTTTATTGCAGAAAGTGCCTCAATCCCTTTTCACCACATAGTATGCTAATATTCAGCATATTGTATAGGTGCGCTCAAAAATCGGGCAAATTTACGCCAACTTTTTTATATAACAAAAAAAGCGACAGTCATTTACGAATAATTAACATAAATAACATTAACTATAAAAAATATATTCGTGCAATATACTATAAATAAGTGTGTTTTGTAAATATACGAATATTTGTATTTTGTGTTTTTTAACTACAGATATGATAAGTCATTGAGTTTGGAGTCCTTTTTTTGTAAGGTATTTTATCCGGCGTCAAACAGATTGCAGATCGATACCAAATCTTGTTTTGCGCTATTGTCCCCATTTCAAAGGATAGTTTTCCTATGGCCGTCCTCTCTCCTTCATCCCGGACCGTTCGATATCTTCGGAGACTTGCCGGCGGCTGGTTATTATACTATCCATAATGTAATTATCCAAATTTTTCTTGTTTAAGCTTGCACATGTTACCAAATTTTGGCAACATTGCATAAAAATAAAAGCTATGGGACAAAATACATCTGTTTCACTTGGAAGCTATTTTGAAAATTTTGTTGAACATCGAATTTCAGAAGGCCGCTATAAAAATGTAAGTGAGGTTATTAGAGCCGGACTCCGCCCTCTTGAAGAAGAAGAGAACAGGGTTCAGGCATTGAAAAACGCCATTGAAGAGGGTCTTGACAGTGGAATGGCTGAAAATTTCAATGCTAAAAAACATTTAGATATGTTGAGAGCCAATAAGAAAAAAATGGCTAACTATTTTTTCACAAATAAAGCAGTTGAAGACCTTTCACTTGCCTTGGCCCTGCCGCATGGAAGGTTATCGTTAAAGATGATGGTCAAACCCACAAAAGCATGTAAACTATAAAGAAATGAGAGTCTTGTTTATAGCATCCCTCTTTTCTTTATCCACTCCGGCTTCCACTGCATAATAGCTCCAGTTTTGGACTCGTTCATTTATCTCGTCAATTATTTCTTTCGATTTTTTACTTCGAATAGATGCTCCAATGGTCATCAGGTTTTCCCTTGTAATATTATCCCGCCTTCCGCAGATACTTAAGGCGTGCTGGTTGACCCAATCGCTTCCGGGACGATAGGCATGGCAAATATCGTATGCCGGAGCCAATTCCCAGCGGCCATCCTGTTTGAGGATGAACGAAAAATTCTTGGTATGGTCATCGCAGTTACGTGCGAGTACGTTAAACACCATCCGACGGAACATCTGCTCGGCCTCGGCATAAGTTAACCTCAACTCCCGCATAGTCTGAAACAATTGCTCGTAACTATAACTGGTTACCCGGTTATAATCATAATGCTTAATTGCACAAAAGGTTTGCACATGATGTTTCGTATAACTGCCTTCCCGGTCAAAGCGCTTAGTCATAAAGTGTGCGCGGCCGTTCTCTTCCAGCAAGCGGCAAGGTGTCATTTCTATGCCGCAGTCTTTGGCCATAAGGTAATATGCATATTCCACCCGTCCGTAACCGTGTGTCGCTCCGAACTGCATTTCGCTCACGCCGTCAAGCTTAATCAACCAGTGTTGAAATCCTTCGGGGGCACGGGTCTGACCGGAGCGTATTTCTCCGGTTCTCTCGTTGTAGGCTATGACAGCCTTGGGGCGGGCACCGCCTGCGGATGTTCCGATCTTTAGTATTTCCCGCACTGCTTTTTCTTCGTCGGATTTCAAGTTTGTCATAAAAGCCTCTTTCTTTGAAAGCATCTTTCCGGCAATTTCCACCAGACTATCCACCTCCACGGAAAAGGTATTTACATTTTGTTTCAGGATTGCAGGCTCGAACTCTAACGCCCCCATTCCCCGTTGACCGATAAAACACAACATTTCAACAGGATTCATGCTGTTTTCCGGACGCCCCTGCTGTGCCAGCCATAAGTTGATAAGGTCACTACCGTAGCGATCCGGCAACATATCCGCAAGCAATCCGGGCAACCCCTTGAAGGTGTCATATCCTGAATCTTTTACTTTGAGTATATCGGGAAAAGAGTATATTTTTTGTTCCGGGGTCAACGGCATTTTTAAAGGAGACAGTTCCCAGCCGAGCCTCTTGAAAGCGGGAGTATATTCAAAAGCGGCCAGTCTGGTTCTCTCATCCCATGCAACGGCTCCTACTTCTTTACCCCATATTTTTACAATTGCAGTGTTCATAGTTACCAATCCATATCTTCGTCAACATACATATCCTTTTTCTTTGGAGAAGAAACCCGTATCTTTCTCCTTTTTTCTTCTTTGGCAAGAATCAATGGACTTCGCTGAGAGGGGATAATAAACCCGTCAATAATTCGCAATTGTCCCAATACCCGCAACACCCGAATGAGCGTGGCAACCGTTACGGTCTCGCCTCTCTCTAGCAAACTGAGTGTAGAGCGGCTTATCCCGGCCTCCTTGGCAAATATCGCTTGGGTTTTGTTTTGCTCCATACGGTAGTATTTTACAAATGCCCCGATCTGCTTAAGAATCCGTTCATCGCTCATGGCGTACCAGTTATTGTCTGATATATGATTCATTATAGCCGTTTTTATTTATAATGAATGAAAAATCATACAAATATACGGTAAAACTTTCATAAGTAAAAATCATTTTACATTTCTTCTCTTCTTTATTTTTTCTTCATCCAGAAGCGTTCGATATCTTCCAGGGACTTGCCGGCGGTCTCGGGCATCAGTTTCCATACGATAAGCATGTAGGGGATGCACATAAACGCGAAGAGGAAGAATGTGCCGGCGGGCGTGGCGTTTTCCAGCATCCAGGGGGTGAGTTGCCCGATAAGGTAGGTACCGACCCACAACGAAAATCCGGCGATGGACATGGCCAGCCCCCTTATCCTTGTGGGGTACATCTCCGAGAGGAATACGAAGATCACCGCGCTGATGGAGCCTGCCGTGAAGAAAATATAGGCCAGGAAGCATCCCAACAGAAAGGTACTCGACATGCCCAACGATTCGCCTTTCAGGAAGTAGATGCCGATAAGGATCAGGGATACGATCATGCCCGAAACGCCGATATAGACCAGTTTCTTCCGTCCGACCCGGTCTATGATCAGCAGGGCGAGCACCGTGGTCCCCATGTTGACCAGGCCGATCAATGCCTGGTAGAACAGGGAGTCGCCGCTCGAGAGCCCGCTGGTCTCGAAGATGGAGGGGCCATAATACAACACGGCGTTCACGCCCATAAATTGTCCCAGGATGGCGATGGCGGAACCGATCAGTACCGCGCGGAAGATACCCGGGGTGAGGAGCAGCTTCCAGTCCGATTTCACTTCCGATTCCAGCATCTGTCTGGTCTCGTTGATCTGAAAGGCTACTTCCGGGGCTCTGGTGTAGATTCTGGATAATATTCCCGAAGCGGCCTCCTCCCTCCCTTTCACGATCAACCAGCGGGGACTTTCGGGAATGAAAAAGATAACGATGAAAAACAGCATGGCGGGAATGGTTTCGGCGCCCAGCCATACTTCTGTGGCGAATATTTTGAGTAAAAGCGGGTTGTTCGAGGAGAAAACTGCGGACAGGTCAAGCAGGTAGTAATTCATCAGGTAGGCGCCCAGAAACCCGACCGTGATCGCAAGCTGGTAGAGGGAAACCATCCTTCCGCGGTGGGAGGCGGGGGAGACTTCCGAGATGTAGAGCGGGCACACGATGGAGACAATCCCGATTCCCACGCCTCCGACGATGCGGTAAACGATCAGCTGGTCCAGATTGGCTGAAATGGCGCATCCGGCACCGGAGACGGTAAAAAGTACGGCGGAGAGGAGCATGGTCCTTTTTCGTCCCAGCCGGTCGCTTAGGGAGCCGGCGAAGATTACGCCCATGATTGAGCCGATCAGCGCGCAACCCACATACCATCCGCTTTGGATCGTTGTCAGTCCAAATTGTCCCGTCACCTGCGACACCGTTCCCGAGATCACGGCGGTATCATACCCGAACAGGAAGCCGCCTAATGCCGCGACAACGGAAAGAAAAATCACGTAACTGCTAATATTCTCTGCTTTCTGCATCCTTCGTTATAGATTAAATTGCTGTTGTTATTCTTGAATTCAGACGGATCCCCCGTTCTTGTTAGAGGTTAAAGTACTCCCTGTACCGGTTATATAGGTTTCCAGCTTGGAGGTAGGCCGATTGCGGGCTCATAAAATGGGAAAACTCAAAGGTGATCGCTTTGTCGTAACCGCATCGTTTGGCGGCCTCTAATTTCATCCGGAGCTTATCGAATTTGATCGGCAGGAACTTGATCGGCATATCACGGTCGAACGACTCGGCGTTTGTCCAGCATTGCATCCCGTATTTATCGGCCAACTTCTTGTTTACTGTGAAAAAAGCGTCCAACTCGTCATAATCGATGTGCCCGTCCTGGAATGCTACGGCATCTACCACCTCGTGGATACCTGCGAATATTTCATCCCACTCTTTCTCATGTTGCCTGACCGATATCGCCTCCTCTCTGCTAAGGGCGGTTCCGCTTGCAGCTACCGCCTTTTTTCCGTCGATCCATGGTGAGATGAATGTGGGCAGTCCCCCGGAGACCTCTTTGCATTGTTTGCCCATCGCGTAAAAAGCGTCGATAGCCCCTTTCGTGGCACGGCTTATCTCACCGCTAACATACCATCCTCCGAAACTTTTGTATTTTTCGCCGTAATTTTTCCATACTTCATCGATCACATACTTATTGTCTTCAATCTCGTACGACATATCACCGGTCGCCCAGTAGTGGCCGGAGTCATACAGGCCGAAATAGAACTTCATGTCGTATTTTTCCGCAAGGCGCAGGTACATATCCAGCAGGTCAACGGAAGGCATATAGCATCCTTTACCCAACAGATATTGAGAGGGATAAGTGATGAATTTTTTATATCCGGAGCGGATCATGATCACCGTATCTATACCGATGGCTTTCATGTATTGGAAATCCAGATCCCACTCGGCTTCACCCCAGTTCTGATGAGGAATATCGTGGGAGATCTCGTCAAGGAACGTGCCGGTTATTTTAACGCCGTTGTTTTCAGGCACAATAAGTTTGCTCTTTATTCCCGGATTGTCATCTACCGAGGACGATTTTCCTGCGCCGTTGCAAGCGGATAATGCGGGGATCACCGCTACTGAAGCACCGGCGAGAGCTGCTTTTTTGATAAAATCCCTTCGATTATTTTGCATTTTCTTCTATTTAGTTGTTATTTATTGTTGATTACTCTCTGTTTTGCCAGTTCTTTATACAATATCAGGGAATCCGGATGACCGGCGAAGGCCAAACTACCCGGTTTATTCAATAATCCCGTATATTGGTAAATGAATATCTTCTCCACAAACGGGGAGACGGCTTCAAGTTGCCGGATGACTCTTTCTGCCGGAGCGGGGAGTAATGCGCTTTGATATACTTTCCCTTCAAACCGGAATACTTCCACATCAGCCCACAACCGTGCGCGCGAAGCTTTTTTGTGAAGGTGATATAAGCGTTCAAAATACCCGGCGCTTTCTTCTACCTTGGTCTTTTCCACTCCGACCTCATCCTGATAAGCGATATAATCAATGTCCAGCAACTCTAGCTGGCGCACGTATTTATCGTCGGCTTGTATGTTCCTTGTGCCGTAAGGTGCGATCAATGTTTTTGTGCCGGGGGTCAGCTTTGTCGCTTCGGCAGAAGATCGGTTTACGTAATTGATAAAAAAATCTTCGTAATGCCCTGATATTCCCGTTTCATTTGGGAAATACCATCCGTAGAAACTTTTGTGATGCGCATATTTCTCAGCGATCTCATTCATGGCTGTCAGGCGTAATTTATTGACTTCGGGATCTGTCATCAAAAAATAGGGTTTTGTCCAGTCGCCGAAGAAATCGTTGCTGACAAAAAACTTTACACCGTATTTGTCCGCGGTGCTTAATACGGCCTCCAGCGGGTCGTCACAGCCCATATTGTGTTGGGGTAGTAACGCGGAAGGATAGAACGTTTTATCATAAATGGCTACGTTGAGCAATACCAGATAGCGGATACCACTGTCGGCAATCTCTTTTACCTTCGCGTCCCATTGTGTTGCGGAGAATGTTTTCAGGGTTTCATTCCAATATTTTCCTTCGGCAAGGTTATGATGCTGGAACTCAAACCATGATCCTTCTATCGGTTTAATCCTTTTTACCTCGTTGAGATTTGCAATTACCTGCGGAACAACCCCTAATCCCAGTGTGGTTAGGCCTAATGACCTTAAAAACGTTCTTCTTGATAAATTATTGCTCATTTATCGTTTATTTCTTATCAAGCTACGAATATTATTTTTTATATCGCTTCTTTTAATTGGAAAACATTGGAAATAATTCCCGAATATCCTGATCGTTTACAGTGCGGCCAAATTCGCAGATTTCAAACGCTTCGATTGTTTTTACTCCTTTTGCCCGGCTTCCATACCACTTTTCAACAACAGACCTGTCATTTTCTTTTATCTCTCCCCGTTTCAATACATACTCACTCAGGATATATTCAATTTTCTCTTCCTGTGTATCGGGAATAACCTTCTTGCTCCGGTTAATCCAGGGCAACCATTCATATATTTGGGATGCATGAGCATCAATGATATATGCTTTTTCTTTCTTCACCGGTGTAATATCTACTACGATATCGGGTTGAGGCTTTTGACGATTAACATAGCGCCCTCTGGTATATAGGAATAAAGGACTCTCAGTTAATGCCAGGACTTCCGGTAATATTTTAGGGACATTTACCAAAAAGGCGGCATCTTGTACCAGTAAAGAGGTGTTCCGATGATCCGGATGATAATCATAAGAAGGATGAGTGATCACAATGTCAGCCTTCCACTCCCGGATCAACCGTATCACCTCCATCCGGTTTTTTAAATTTGCTTCCAGTTCTCCATCTTCATTATTGAGTATCTCGTATTCACAGTTCATCCGTCTCTTTACTTCCTGAGTCTCGTTATACCTGCGGATAGCTATTTCATTTTTCGTACCTTCCTGATGCCCCTTATTGCCATTTGTAAGAGAGACACATTTAATTTTATATCCTAAACGGGAAAAAAGGATACAGGTGCCGCCGGTGGTCAGTTCTGCATCATCCGGATGGGCACAGATTACAATTACTCTTTTCTTTTTGTCTTTCACATTTTCTGCATTCACATTCATCGTCATTACTCCCAAAATTATAATCAGTATTAAACGAACTATTTCTTTCATCTCCTGTCAGTTGTTAATAATATCCACTAAAGTTAGGTGAATTTTTTCAAATGTGGTTTATGACCATTCCGTTTCTATGCCCTGTTTGCTTAACATTTGCTGAAAATCAGACAAAAGTTCACGCCGTTCTCTTACCGCTCTGAAAGGTACCTTTGTTTTTTTTGCGAAAGCGATCAGGCATCCTACAGCCTCGCCAATGCTCCATTCTACCGGATGTAATCGGTAGCAACCGTTAGTGATATGGGTTGTTCCAATATTTTTATTGGCGGGAAGGAGATTGTTTACTCTCTTTGGAAGAAGCGCTCCCAGTGGAATTTGAAAGGGGAGAGAGGGAAAATCGATATAATTGTTGCCTCGGGAACTGGGATGAAGGTCGATATGGTAGTAACCTATACCCACACTGTCGTAAAAGTCTGCGGCACGCTTACCTGCCATATTACCGGCAATCAGTTTCCGGTTTTCAGCGCCCACATGTTCCTCAAGGACAGTGAACTCAGCATCTATTCTTCTTGCTTCTCTAATGTAAGGATATTTAGCCATCCCATCTTCCGTGCCCATGATATCGCCGCGCAACCTCAATCCGCGCCATCCGGTTCCTCCATCCAAACGGGGAGCCTCTGTCTGGAGCCAATAAAAAAGTGAATGGCTCAATTGCCTGGCTCTGGCGATGTTTTTCTGAAATTCTTTTTCAGGAACATCAATCAGGTTGCCGGGGAAGAAGTCATTTTGGGGCCAGTTCACGATGGTGACATCACCACCGTAGGTTCCTTCAAGAAAATTTTCACGGTTAATGATCCGTCTGTAGTTCCAGAGATTAAGCATTCCCTCCAGATTTTTTCCTGTAGGATCAAATCCCAGTTTTTTGGGTTTCAACGTACGCGGGTCGGAGTAGGTGAGATCCAATAATCGTCCGGACCAGGCTGGAGTCATCTCGGGAATATACCGTTTCCAGAAATCATATTCTTTAGGTGGATTCTCTACATTATCTGCTTCCGGTTGGTAATCCATTGCAAAGCAGATTGTGAATGCCTGATTGTTCATCGGGTCCGCTTTCTCCGGGGCATGCAGTTCTTTTGTAGTTTGTTTTGATTCGGTGCCGGTCACATATTCGGTACCGGTTAACGGAAGCAAGTCCCCACATTCTGTTGCATCGACAAAAGAGGCGGCTGTAAGAACAATCCTGTTGTTGGTATACAAATTCTCTACCTCAATACTCTGGACACTATCTCCTACGACGTAGGCTTTCTTGGCCTTGTGGTCTGTTAATATCTGCAACTTGCCACTACTCAGATACGGCGAAAGCATATCGGTCAATACCGACACTGCTACCCTGGGTTCGTGACAAATACGGGAAACACTGCCATCGCCCGGATTCAGGTTTTCTCTCTCCCGCGCAGATTCCGTTAACGGATAGTTCCGACGATAATATTCCCGTACTCTGTTCCTGAAATCACGATACGATTGTGGAGCGCCGTGAGATTCAATCCACTGATGCTCGTCGGGAGGAACTCCCTGTTGAGACACTTGACCGCCAATCCAGTCGGTCTCTTCGGTCATGATTACGTTTAGCCCGTTTCTACAACTGGCAAGAGCTGCTGCACAACCTCCCAGGCCTCCTCCGATGATGATGACATCCGCATGCATCTCTCGCGACCTGATATTTTTACGTCTTTCGTTGGGTTTCGCAGATGCCGTAAAAGTATGACTTCCCTGCAGGGCAGCAGAACCACCCAGCAGGGAAGCATAGGTTATAAAACTTCTTCTATTCACAATATCTCATTCGCCACTTGATTAAAATAATCTATGGATTGTTTTATCTGAGGCAGGTTGTTTTCCCAATTTGCCTCATATTCAATCGTGAAATATCCCTTGAAGTTTTGCCTTTTCAATTCCTCCAGCATTCCTTTCACGTTGAGGACACCCTGTCCCCACACCACATCTTCGAGGCTTCCCTCTTCTCCCTGCGGTGCAATATCCTTGAAGTGCAGCGCTATAAGCCTTCCCCGCAGTTCCTGTAAAGCCGGTACCGGCTCAATCCCCATTCGCTTGAAGTGCCCCACATCGGCGCTCGATCCCAGTAATTTACTCCTTTGCCCGATGTATTTCAGCAGGATTTCGGGTTTCCAGTAGGAAGCCTCATTGGGATGGTTGTGGACGGCCACTTTGATGTTATACTTTTTGGCCAGCCCTTCCACTACATCCCAATCTTCACGGGCCGGCTCCGCGCTGATAAATTCCATCCCCATGCTCTTTGCGAATGCGAACACCTTGTCCCATTCGTCACGTGCGGGTGTCCATACCCCTGAAGAAATGATTTTCACTCCCTTCTCCTTTGCCAGCCCTTTCAGCCGATTTTGCTGTTCGTTGGTCAGGTTGTAACCGAAAACGGCGTCCCCGAAACCTTCCCCCATCTTCTGTCCGGGATAGATCTCTATATAGTGTAATCCCAGCTCTTTCGTCTTGTCCAATGACTCCATTACGGTAAACAGATGGAAGGTATAGGATTGCATGGATAAATGCCATCCCTGTTTTTCCGCTTTTGTTCTTGTGTTATCCTGTGCGCAGGCGGTACTTAAAAAAAGACAGGACAGCGCAATTAATACTGTTTTTGTTGTTTTCATCCTTGTTGGAAATTTTAAATATTTATCCTTAAAAAATTTATTGGAGAGATTTGTTTGCATATTCACATTTTAAATGTTAGTTTTGCAATATTATTCACATTGTAAATGTTAGTATTATGATAAATGAATATGATTTGGACTTTGTCGTTTCCGACCAACGGGAGGTGTTTTTATCCCGATCGCCGGGTATTCTCAGGAAAATCGACTTCGACCTTTATTTGAACAGTGAGCAAATTGTCATTGTCTCGGGTATTCGTCGTTGCGGTAAGTCCACGCTGTTGCGCCAGTTTGCTGATCGTTTAGGTCATGATTTCGTCTATATTAATTTCGACGACGAACGGTTACTTCATTTCGAAGTGTCCGATTTTTCCATTCTACTGACCCTTTGGCACAAGCAAAATGCCAGCCGGAATATCATTATTGATGAAATACAGAACATTCCTAAATGGGAACGTTTTGTACGTCGAATACACGACGAGGGATACAAAGTTTTCCTCTCCGGATCAAATTCCAAATTGTTGAGTGGCGAATTAGGCACACACCTTACCGGGCGCTACAAGGAAATAGGGCTTTATCCTTTTTCTTTTACCGAATACCTTGATTTCGCGGGAATTGCCGTGAAAAAGACAACGGCATCGCGTGCGGCTGTAAGTAGGGCTTTTGATGAGTACCTGCTCAATGGAGGCTTTCCGCTTTATTGCCTTACAAAAGACGAAGAGATCCTTGCCACGCTTTATGAAAATATCCTTTACAAAGATATTCTTTTCCGTTATACTATTCAAGAAAAAAAAGCATTTCGGGAACTGGCGCATTATCTCATTTCCAACATAGGAAAAGAGTTCAGCTATCGCAATATCTCTCGTCTGTTGGATATAAAGAGCGATACGTCCACCAAGAATTATATCTCCTATATGGAAGCATCTTTTTTGCTCTTCTGGGTTCCCAAATACGACTATTCACTCAAAAAGCAATATGTTTCCAACAAGAAAATCTATTGTATAGATAATGGCCTGAGTTCCATAGTGGCTTTTCGCTTTTCACAGGACAGCGGGCGACTGTTGGAAAACATGGTGTTTATCGAACTGCGCCGGCGAGGTTATCAGGTTTACTTTCATAAAAAGATGAAAGAGTGTGACTTCGTTTGCCTGCTACACAATCAAATTATTAGCGTGATACAAGTGTGCGAATTTCTGACGCCGGAAAACCGTTCACGGGAAACGGAAGGCCTGATGGAGGCAATGGATACTTATCGTTTGTCCGAAGGAACCATCCTTACCCGGGGGAAACCGGAAATTATCCCCTTCCCCGGGCAAGGATACAGTATCCGTGTATTCAATATTATCGACTGGTTACTGTAAATTTTTCTCTCCAATATGTCAAAGAACTTTTTTACCCGTTATTATCGGGGCATATCGGGTAATGTGAAGCCGTTTTCGTAGGTGTGTCTTATCCACTCGTTGGCCATCTCGGCGGCGTTGAATTCGGCAAAGCGCCGATCGAATCTCGGGTCGCCGTCGATCACGGCATACTCGTCAACGGTCACGATTTTGATTCTATCCGACGGGGAGATAT